>Ga0208061_100048_pt1 | contig 38428 bp, 29 predicted proteins | sample DeeseametaMP0555_FD_184209 | JGI IMG/M metagenome (GOLD analysis project Ga0208061, IMG submission 184209) | Marine microbial communities from the Deep Atlantic Ocean - MP0555 (SPAdes) | ecosystem: Environmental > Aquatic > Marine > Oceanic | place: South Atlantic Ocean | collected 2011-01-23 | reverse complement strand
GGCCACGCGGGCTGAATTATAAGATGATGAACGGTCCGGCGTTTCGCCGCCCGTCACGAGCAGCTCTTCTCGAGCGCGGCAGAGCCACCTCGACCTCTTCAGGGGGGCGCGGGTTTTTTTGCCAGGTGCACCGAAGGGCTTGCAATCGCGAAAACGGCGACCATGTTTGCGAGGGCCTGATGGCTCGAACAAATCAGTGGTCACGTCAAAGCGCAACCTCCTTGGGTGAGGATCGTGGGCGGCGAGCAAACGGAGCGTGGAGGAGGAGCGAAAATGGCTCAACTCAAAGTGACACAGGTTCGAAGTCTCTCCGGTTCGACCGAGCGTCAGCGTTTGACGCTCAAAGGGCTGGGGTTGCGTAAGCGTCACCACGAAGTGGTCGTCGAAGATACACCGGCAATCCGTGGGATGATCAGCAAGGTCTCGCACCTCGTGGAAGTCGAAGAAGTAGAGGAGTAATCCGATGGATTTGTCGAATCTTAAAGCACCCAAAGGTGCAAATCGTGACCGCAAGCGCGTTGGTCGCGGCGCTGGCTCCACCTGGGGCAAGACCGCGGGCAAAGGCCAGAAAGGTCAAAACTCTCGCGCTGGTGGCGGCGTTCGCCCCGGCTTCGAGGGTGGTCAGATGCCGCTTCAGATGCGTTTGCCAAAGCGCGGCTTCACCAACCCCTTCACCAAAGAGATCGCTACGCTCAACGTGCGCGACCTCGAGAAGTTCTTCGAGGATGGCGACACCGTCAACCTCGAGACGTTGACTCGCCGCGGCCTTATCCCCGCGCGTTTCACCGACGTCAAGAACGAGAGCGGTGAAGTCGTTGGCCAGGAAGTCCTGCTCAAGGTCGACGCGGTCAAGATCCTCGGCGACGGGGAGCTGACCAAGAAGCTCACCGTGAACGTGCACCGCTTTAGCAAGTCGGCGCGCGCGAAGATCGAAGCCGCTGGTGGCGTCGCACAGGACCTGCTCGCGCAGTCTGGCGACACCGCAGTTGCTGCTGCAGAAGAAGAGTGAAGGGTTGAGTTCTCCTCGAGGATCTGGGATGTTTCACGCCCGGGTCCTCGATGAGAGGACCTCGTTGGCAGGCGCGTGCTCGGCGCTCGCTGACGTTTGCTTTATCCTATTTGCCTCCAAAATCTCCCCGGTTCGCATTGTCGAGAAGGGAGAGCGGCAAGATGTAGGATGAAGATCGACCGATAAAAGCCAGAGCATGGAGACCGCGCGCTCGGTCCTTCCGCATGTCGCGGACGGCGAGGGCGCGTTGGCGCAAAGGGTTAAGACGTGTTTGGTAAGTTTTCGAACATCACCAAGATCCCAGAACTCAGGCGACGCCTGTTTTTCACCATGGCCTTGTTGGCCATTTACCGCGTCGGTGTGTTTATCACCGTGCCTGGGGTGAACAGGACAGCGCTGACCAAGCTCGTCTCTGGTGGTGGCGGTGGCGGTATCCTCGGTTTGTTGGATCTGTTCACTGGCGGCGCGACTCAGTTGATGAGTATCTTCGCGCTCGGGATCATGCCCTACATCTCGGCGTCCATCATCATGCAGATGATGGCCGTGGTGATGCCTGCCGTCGAGCGCCTCAAGCGCGAGGGGCAGTCCGGGCAAAAGAAGCTCACGCAATACACTCGCTACGGCACCGTGCTGTTGAGTGTGGTTCAGGGCTTCTTCATCTCGGCCTATCTGATCAACCTGAACGAGGGGAGCCCTGGGCTCCTGCTCGAGGCGGACCTCGCCTTCCGGTTGATGACGGTCTTGACCCTGACCACGGGCGCCGTGTTCATGATGTGGCTCGGTGAGCAGATCACCGAGCACGGCCTCGGGAACGGCATCTCCTTGTTGATTACTGCGGGTATCATCGCGATGTTCCCGACGGCGGTTTTCAACACCTATCAACAGTTCGATTCGGGCGCGATGGAGATCTTCCAGGTGGTCCTGATCGTGGGCGTCGCCTTGGCGGTGACCGCGTTCATTGTCTACGTGGAGAGCGCGCAGCGGCGCATCCCGCTCCAATACGCCAAGCGTATGGTCGGGCGCCGTATCTACGGCGGGCAGCAGCACAACCTCCCGCTCAAGCTCAACATGGCAGGCGTGATGCCTCCCATCTTCGCTTCATCGTTCCTCGTCTTCCCGACCACGATCGCCTCCTACTTCCAGGAGTACGAGATCGGTCAGCTGGTGCAGGTGATCCTGCGACCTGGTGACTGGCGATACACGGTCATCTACGTCATCCTCAACGTCTTCTTCTGCTTCTTCTGGGTTTCGACGCAATACAACGTGGTCGATATCGCGGATAACCTGCGCCGCAGCGGAGCATACATCCCTGGCATTCGCCCGGGTAAGAAGACCGCCGAATACCTCGACGAGGTGATGACGAAGTTGACGGTCGCGGCCAGCGTCTACATCTCGGCTGTCTGTATCCTTCCCTTCTTGCTTCAGGACTACCTGAACGTGTCCTTCTACTTCGGAGGCACGAGCTTGCTGATTGTTGTCAGCGTCGGGTTGGACACCGTGGGACAGATCGAGAACCACTTGCTCACGCGCCACTACGACGACATCGGCCAGATGGTCACGTCCTCGTCCGGTCGTGGGATCAAGGGTCGCGAGCGCGACGACGAGGCGTGAGCGTCGCCTGACCTCATCGCCAGAGTGATGAAGAGGGCGGATCGGAAGCTGTGAGGGCAGCTTCCGATCCGCCCTCTTCGCGTTTCTTGGCTTTGCCAGTTTGGAGCGTATGTGGCATGAAGTAGCCCGACTGACAGCAATCTCGAGAGAAAGAGAGGATAGACGATGGCGAAGACGAAGTTGATGATGTTGGGACCTCCTGGAGCAGGGAAAGGAACGCAGGCACAGAAGCTTGCGGCCAAGCTCGACATCCCACAGATCTCGACCGGCGATATGCTGCGCGCGGCCAAGAAGAAGGGCACCGAGCTCGGCAAGGCCGCCGCTGGCTATATGGATCGTGGCGATCTGGTGCCTGACGAGGTCGTGATCGGGATCGTCGAGGAGAGCCTGAAGGACCCTGAGGTCGCTGGTGGGTTTATCCTCGATGGGTTCCCTCGCACCGTCGAGCAAGCCGAAGCGCTCGCGAACATGGGCGTGGAGCTCGAGGTCGTGCTCAATATTCAGGTCGCTGACGAGGTCTTGATCGAGCGTCTGGCGGGGCGTCGCGCGTGCATCAACTGTGGCGCGACCTACCACGTCGAGTACAGCGCGCCGAGCACCGAGGGCGTCTGCGACAAGTGCGGCAGTGAGATCGTGCAACGCGCCGACGATCAGCCCGAGTCGATCAAGGCGAGGCTCGTGGCTTACGAGAGCAAGACCGCGCCGCTGATCGACTTCTACAGAAGTCGCGGGAATCTGGTCGATATCGATGGCGAGCGCTCGCCAGCCGAGGTGCTTTCGGCGATCGAAGAAGCGCTGGCATGAGGGGTTAAAGGAGGCGCTGAAATGTCGAGCGATGCTCAAGGGTTGGATCGACTTGACAGCACCCCTGTGACCATGTATCAATTCGCCTCCCTCGCCACGGGCAGTGCTCGAGGAGAGGCTGAAGTGGTCCCTGCCAAAGAGAATCAGGACGGGGATCACACGAGTGAATGAAGCGAAGAGGCTTTTTATGGCGAAAGAAGAGGCAATCGAGGTCGAGGGTAAGGTTATCGAACCTCTCCCCAACGCGATGTTCCGGGTCGAGCTCGAGAATGGACACCAGGTGCTCGCGCACATTTCAGGCAAGATGAGGATGCACTTCATCAAGATCTTGCCTGGGGACACGGTGACAGTGGAGCTCTCCCCTTACGACCTCTCACGAGGGCGGATCGTTTACCGCTCGAAGTGAGCCTGTGAATGCGCAGGCATGCGCGCACGTGACAGAAGATAACGCAAAGAAGCGGCGAGGCCTCCCCTCTCTACGGAAGCCCCGATGATGTGATGTTTCTGTAACGAGCGTGTCGTTCTGCGACCCGTGAAAAGACCGATTCAACGTTCTCAATTAACGAATTCAATCAGCGATCTCTCGCGGGATCGGTGCATGCTGTACGCGCCCGAAGTGGGCGTGAATACGTCAGGTGTGTGTCGTGAGCGAGGGGGCGTTTGGAGGAAAAATCATGAAGGTTCGTCCCTCCGTCAAGAAGATGTGTGAAAACTGTAAAGTCATCCGCCGCAAGGGCGTGGTTCGCGTGATCTGCACGAACCCCCGCCACAAGCAGCGTCAGGGCTGATTTACAGGCAAGACTATAGAGTTCGCCGCGGATGAGGCGAAAGCTTTGGAGCAGGGTGCGTTGCCAAAAAGAGCAAGCATCCTATAAGGGCTTTCCCCAGGCCGCGCCGAGCGCAACGAAGAAGTGAAAGGAGTACTGCTGTGGCACGTATTGCAGGCGTCGACCTTCCTCGCCGTAAGAGGATCGATATCGCGCTGACTTACATCTACGGCATCGGGAGAACGCGAAGCCAGGAAATCATCGAGCGCACCGGGATCAACCCCGCGACCCGCTCGGATGAGTTGACCGAGGCTGAGATTCGCCTGATCCGTGACACGATCGAATCGCTTTACAAGGTCGAGGGTGAGCTCCGCGCTCAGCAGCGCGCTGACATCAAGCGCCTCCGCGACCTGGGTTGCTACCGTGGCCTTCGCCACCGTCGCGGCCTCCCCGTTCGCGGCCAGCGTACGCGTACCAACGCGCGCACTCGCCGTGGACCTCGTCGCGCGATGGTTCGTAAGAAGAAGCGCTGAAGCTTTCCCCGGTCTTTTTACAAAGAGGACCGGGGTGGGACTTCTGTCATGAGATAAGAAATCCAGTCGCACGCGTTCGCGAGGTTCCCCCTGGGCCTGAGTTAAGGTCCAGCGGAGTCCTCGCGCTCGACGTGTCAGGAGCGATAAAATGGCAAAGCCAAAGAAAGGCGGAAAGCGTAAAGTCCGCAAGAATATTCAGACGGGAGTCGCGCACATTCACGCGACTTTCAACAACACCCTGATCACGATCACCGACGCGCATGGAAATGCGCTGGCGTGGTCGAGCGCAGGCTCGCGCGGCTTCAAGGGCTCGAAGAAATCGACCCCTTACGCCGCGAGCGTGGCTGCTGAGGATTGCGCGCGCAAAGCTCAAGAGCATGGCGTCAAGCAGATCTCGGTCAACCTCAAGGGGCCAGGTACGGGCCGCGAGTCCGCACTGCGCGCGCTTCAGAGCGCCGGGTTCAAGATCACGAGCATCCGCGACGTGACTCCGATCCCGCACAATGGTTGTCGTCCTCCCAAGCGTCGCCGCGTCTGATACGCGAGCGCGAGGGTTACGACTCTAGACGCGGTGCATCTCTCCTGGGCGCGAGGTCAATGCTTGAGGGTGTTGGTCTCGGTAAGCAAAAGAGAGCATGCGTCGCGTTCTTCTGTCAGGGGCGTCGCACCACAGGTGCCATGTCCCATTGCCAGGTTTAGCACGACATAGTCCGGTTCATTGGAGTCTGTAAGACGTGCGCTCGTGGGTGAGCGTCGCGCGTGGATGGCCGGAAGACCGCAACGGCGATCGCAGCTATTGATAGGCGCGATCGTTTGGAGGCATCACAGATGTATCGAAATTGGCGAGATCTCATCAGGCCACGCGAGGTCGTTATCGACCCTCGCTCCAAGTCGAAGACTTACGCGAAGTTTATTTGCGAGCCGCTCGAGCGCGGTTACGGCAATACACTCGGTAACGCGCTTCGTCGCACGCTGCTCAGCAGCATCATGGGCGCGGCCGTGACCAAGGTCAAAATCGACGGCGCCCTTCACGAGTTCACCAGCCTCCCCGAGGTCAAGGAAGATGTCACCGATATCGTCCTCAACCTCAAGGAACTGCGCCTCAAGCTTCACGGCGACGAGGAGCGCGTGGTGACCATCGATGTCGAGGGCCCCAAGGTCGTCACCGCGGCTGATATCTCGGTCGGCGGTGCCGTCGAGATCCTCAACCCCGAGCACGTGATCGCCACCGTCGGTGAGAATGGCCGCCTGCGCATGGAGCTTACCGTCGCGCGCGGTCGTGGCTACGTGCCCGCTGATGAGAACAAGGGCGATGAGGACGAGATCGGCTTGATCCCGATCGATAGCCTCTTTAGCCCGATCCGTAAGGTCAACTACCAGATCACCAACGCTCGCGTTGGGCAGCGTACAGATTACGACAAGCTGACGCTCGAGGTCTGGACCGACGGCAGCGTGCTGCCTGAGGACGCCGTGGCCTTCGCTGCAAAGATCGTCAAGGAGCAGGTCTCCATCTTCATCAACTTCGATGAGTCCCTCGAGCCAGAGGTCGCCGAAGAGGATGACGAGCCAGAATTTAACGAGAACCTGCTTCGTCCCGTCGACGAGCTCGAGCTCAGCGTCCGCAGCTTTAACTGCCTGCAAAACGCTGGCATCAAATACATCGGTGATCTGGTCCTGAAGACCGAAGCCGACATGCTCAAGACGAAGAACTTCGGGCGCAAGTCGCTCAAGGAAATCAAGGAGCTGCTCGCGGAGATGGATCTCGAGCTCGGTATGAAGCTCGAGAACTGGCCTCCCAAAGAGCTTGCCAAGAAAGAATCACGTTGAGATCAACGCGCCTTCGTGTCATACCAGCGCCCCTCTAAGGAGGCCTGGTCGGACGCCATGGCCACATGTTGATTCGACTTAGCTTGAAAGGAACCTATCATGCGTCACCTTAAATCCGGCAGGAAGCTCGGGCGCACCTCCGCGCACCGCAAGGCGCTCTTTAACAACCTTGCGCAGGCGTTGGTCCGCTACGAACTCATCCAGACCACCGACTCCAAGGCGAAAGAGCTTCGCAGCGTCACCGATCGTCTGATCACGCTCGGCAAGCGCGGCACCGTGCACGCTCGTCGCCAGGCGCTCACCGTCCTCAAGGACCGTGAGCTCGTCACCAAGCTGTTTGACGATCTCGTCAAGCGCCCAGAAATCGCCGACCGCCAGGGCGGTTACACCCGCGTGCTCAAAATGGGCAACCGTCGCGGTGATAACGCTCCTGTCTCTCGCGTCTCCTGGGTCGGTGCGACCGTCGAGAACACCGAGAGCCTCCGCTACCCTGACTACATCCTCGAGCGCTTCGAAGATGCAGAGATCTCCTACGATTTCGCGCCCGCAGCTACCACCGCTGCCGCCGCGACCTCCGAGGAAGAGTGATCCGTTGGCAGGTCTCCCTGCCTCGGCTCGATAAGACGCAAAGGCTGCCAGGAAATCCTGGCAGCCTTTGCTGTTTTTCGCGCACTTGCGTCGCGTCAAACGGTGTGGAAAGGTGTCCGCGTCGAAAAACGATCACTCGAACACCACGCGAAATATCCAGGTCGGCGCGCGATGATGCGCCTCGAGCCTGGTGTGCTCTCAATCGTAGGACTTCCACATGTTCAGATTCCGCAGGCTCCTGATCCTCTTGTTGTTGGCGCTCACGCTCGCCGGTTGCGTTTACCGAAAGGCGATCAAGTCTGGCGACGAGCTCTACGCTCGAGGGCAGTACGAAGCTGCCCTCCAACAGTACGAGGTCGCGCTCGGCAAGAAGCCTGACTCCGAGGAGGCCCAGCTCAAGGTCGCTGACGCCAAGGCCGCCGTGGTGCGCGTTTACACCGAGGAGGCCAGAGGTCACCTCGACGCAGGTGATTATCCCAACGCGATCGCCTCGGCCGTGGCGCTTAGAGAGCGCCTCCCCGACGAGGCCGCCGTTCAACAGCTCTGCCGCGACGTCTCGAGCGCATCCCAACTCGCCGCCAGCAACGCCGCCGAGGAGAAGAGCTGGGCCATCTCCCTCGACTTGCTCACGCTCGTCTACGACGCCTTCCCCGAGGATCGCGCCGCCATCGACCCGGAGATGGATCGCATCAAGAAGACATGGGCCAGTGAGCTCGCCAGCCGCGCGCTGCTCACCGAAAACAAGGGCAACCTCGGCGACGCCTTGCTCCTCTATAGCAAGGCATCCGAGCTGGTCCTCGATCCTGCCTACGTCTCCAAGCGTGATGAGCTGCGCGGCAAACTGCTCGATCAGACCGCCTACAAGGTCAAGCTCGAGGGGAAAGGTTCGGAGTTCAAGGACGTCGCCGCGCGTCTCGAGGTCGCCAACCTCCCGCAGAACGTGAAGTTCGGGAAAGGTCGAGCCTTCAAGGAGGCCGACGCCGAGGCGACCATCGCCATGAGCTCGCCGCGTTTTAACAAGAGCCGCTCCAAGAGCACGCGGACCGCGCGCTACAAGTCCGGCACCAAGCAGGTTCCTAACCCCCAGTACAAGAGCCGACAGGATGACGTGCTCCGGGAAGAGAAGGAGCTCGCGCGTTACGAGGAGCGCGTCACCAAGGCGCAGAGCGATATCGCGCGCTACGAAGATCAGGTCGCCAGAGAAGGCGATACGCCTGGAACATCCACTGGCGCCGAGCAGAGCCTCAGCCGCGCGCGCTCCGATCTCGAGTCCGCCTTGCGCAACGTCGACTCGCAACGCGATCGCGTCATCCGCGCCAAGGAGCGCCTGGCCGATACGCCACAAACCGTCGAGGAGGACGTCTACTCGGACCTCGAGTACACCGTCACCACCCACACGATCGTTGGCAAGTCCACGCTCAAGATTACCATCTCTCACCCCGACGGCCGCGAGCGCCTGCAAGAAGAGCGCGGACTCGGCGTGAGCGCTTCGGATGATCAACACGCCGCTCAGTCGATCGCCAACGTTCCCGAAGACCCGCTCGATCTCCCCAGTGAAAAAGCGCTCGAAGGGGATCTGCTCGCTCAGGGCACCAACGTCTCCTGGCAAATGATCAACATGAGCCTCCAGGCGCGTCGTAACGCCGTGCTCGAGCAGGCTTACGCAGAGGGTGACGTGGGCGTGAAGACGCACCTGTTTGTCATCTACATCTTGCTCGACCCCACCAACGTCGACGCGCAGGTCGTCTCCGAGATCGATTCTACCCATGGCATCCCCGACAGCGTCCGCGTGCTCACACAACCTGTGCAGTGATTCTGATCTGTCACCTACTTGTGCCTTGCTCGGTCGCGTGAGGTGGGCTCCAATCGTGGCCGTTGTTTTCCCTCATCCACGAGGATGATCCATGAACTGTGCTGCTCGTTGCCTCCTGTTGTTGACCCTGACCGGGCTGGTGTTTTCTTCCGGTTGCTCCAAAAAGAGCACCAGGGGTGAAGAGAAGAAGGAGGAAGTCACCGAGTCCTCACCTTCGAAAAAGCCCCCCGCCACTTACACCGCGCCAGGGACCGAGGAGGCGACCTTCAAGCTCGCCAAGGCGCCAAAGCGCATCATCCTCTTCATCGGGGATGGGATGGGTGTGCCCGCGGTGACCGCCGGCGCCTACGCCAACGGCGCGCCGCTCGAGATGATGCAGATGCCCCACATGTCGCTCATGCGCACGCACGAGTTCGAGTATGTGACGACCGACTCCGCCGCCAGCGCCACAGCCTTTGCCACCGGCCACAAGACCCACTACGAAGGCGTGAGCGTCAAGCCTGGCACCACCCAGGAGCAAGAGACCGACAAGGCGCAGCACCTGAGTACGATGGTCGACGCCGCGCGAGCTGCCGGGTGGAAGACCGGGCTCGTGGCGACCTCGAGGATCGTGCACGCGACCCCTGCGGCTTTTGCCTCACACCGCGAACATCGCAGCTCCTACGAGGAGATCGCGCTCGATATGTCGACCTACGGGGTCGATGTCCTGCTCGGCGCGGGAAGCGACTTCTTCTCGAAGCGCAAGGATGGCAAGGATCTGCTGGCCGAGATGAAAGGCAAGGGCTACAGCATCGCGACCTCGCGCGCAGAGCTCGAGGCATCTGCAGGCAAGGTCGACAAGCTCGTCGGGTTGCTCCACGAGAAGGACATGCCCACGGTGCTCGAAGGGGGCCGCGTCATGTCGCTCGCCGAGCTCACCGACGCCGCGATCAAGACCCTCGATCGGGAGAACCCTGAAGGTTACTTCCTCCTCGTCGAGGGGAGCCTGATCGATTGGGAAGAGCATGATATGAACGGCCCCGGCACTGTCGCCGAGGTGCTCGACTTCGACAAGGCGGTCGGGGTCGCCAGAAAGTATGCCTCGGGTCGCGATGATACCCTGATCGTTGTCACCGCAGATCACGAGACCGGCGGACTGTCCGTCCTGGATAAGCCGAGCTCCAGCAAATACATGGCGATCCTTGGCGGTGAAGAGGCCGCGACCAAAAGCGTCGCGTCGAAAGATGAGAAGATCACCTATCCCGCGCCAGTAGAAACCATCGCGCTCGGCAATAAGACGTCCTTTGGCCCGGCGGAAGGTCCCGTCGATGCGTTGCAAACAAGCTTCGGGTTTCTCTCGGTCGCGTCGCGCGGTATGTGGGAAGGCGGAGGGTTTAGCGCCGCACACACCGCCGCGATGGTCCCGCTGTTTACCGAAGGCGTCGGCGCCGAGCTGCTCGCCGAGCGCGTCCAGGATAACGCAGACCTCGGCAGCTTCCTGCGCGCTGCGATCCTCGAGACCAAAAAGCCAGGGATGCTCTCGCCGGTGGATCTCGCCATGCTCGAGAGCAAGCGAGATACGTTCGGCGCGAGAACACCGCGCAACGTGATCTTGCTCGTGGGCGATGGGATGGGCGTGGCCGCTGTGACAGCCGGTTATTATGCATCCGGCGAGTCGTCGATGATGGGGATGCCCGTCAAGGGGCTCGTCTCGACGCATGGTACCGACAGGGTGGTCAATGACTCTGCCGCGACCGCCACCGCGCTCGCCACCGGCAAGCGCACGCGCTATGGCTCGGTGGGCGTGGTGCCCGCCAGCGTCGGTGGAGACCTCGTGCCATCGCGCTCGGTGCTCGAAGCGGCCGAGGCGAGGGGACTAAAGACCGGCCTGGTGACCTCGACGACCTTGACGCATGCCACGCCAGCGTCCTTCTTCGCACACCACGCCAAGCGCGGCGAAGAGCAGACGATCGCCAAATACTTCGTGGATATGCCCGAGCGCATCCCTGGCAGTGATGGCGTGGACGTCGCCTTCGGTGGTGGTGAGGCGAGGTTCTCCGAGGAGCTGATCGCGGACCTGCGAAAGCAGGGCGTGTATTACTCGACCAAATGGGAGGATCAGCCTGCGCCAGCGGGCAAGCGCGTGCTGCGATTGCTCGCGCCAAAGGGATTGCCCGCCGCGCCAGAGCGTCTGGTCGAGGACGCCGAGGTGCCCTCGCTCGAGACGATGACTCGCAGCGCGATCAGCACGCTCTCGGGAGGGGAGAAGGGCTTCTTCCTGATGGTCGAGGGGGGACAGATCGACTGGGCACAGCATGACCTCGAGCGAGGCCAGCGCCTGATCGACGAGATCACTGATTTCGATCGCGCGGTCGCCGCCGCGCTCGAGTTTGCAAAAGAGCAAGGGGACACGCTCGTGATCGTGACCGCAGATCACGATCACACGTTGAGCCTGCTCGACAACCACTACGGCTTTGCCAAAAACCGGTGCGGCGTGGCCAAACGTTGCGGAGGAGACTTCGAGTTTATCGACCTCCCTGTCCCGACTGCAAAGATTCATCGCGGCGAGGGCCTCGATCGATCCGATTTACAAGGGGACTACAGGCCACCGAAGCTGCTGTTGCAGTATGGTTGGTTGCCGCAAGCCGCTCATAACAAGACGCATATCTCCGGGCCGCACTCGGCCAACTTCGTGCCGATCTTTGCCTATGGCCCCTGGGCGACGCGCTTCGCGAGCTATCAGGATCAGCCCGAGGTCGGGCAGAAGTTGCTCGAGTGGGCGTCGGACAGCAAGTGAACGAGTGAATAGGACGACGACATATGGGACGAAAGAAAAGACAGAAGCGCGCCGAGATCGGGACAAGCCCCGGCGACCTCGATATGAAACCGTGTCCGTGCGCCAGCGGCGTGCACTACGGGGAGTGTTGCGCACCATTTCACCGCGAAGAGAAGGCGCCAGAGGATGCCCTCGAGCTCCTGCGCGCGCGCTTTAGCGCCTACGCGCTCGAAGAGATCGACTTCATCATCGACACCACGCACCCGGATAGCCCGGACTACCAACGCGATCGCGTCGCCTGGTTTAAAGAGCTCATGGGCGCCACGCGCCAGACGAGCTTTCGCGCGCTCGAGGTCCAGGAGGTTCAGCTTCAGGACAGGGTCTCCTGGGTGACCTACTCGGTCGAACTCGAACAACCCGAGCAAGAGGCCACCGCCAGCGAGCGCGCTCGCTTCGAGGCGATCGACGAGCAGTGGTTCTACGTCGGCCCCGAGAACTGATCACCTCGTGCTCCACCAGCGCTTCGGTGCTTTAGCAAAAGAAGGGGCCGGGACATTTATCTGTGTGGTTTCAAACAACTGAATCCATTCACATAAATGTCCCGGCCCCTTCTTTTGCGCGCCACGCTGGCGAGTATCACAACCTCGGATCCACCGGCTCGCTCTCGAGCGCGAGGATGGCGAACGCGCACTCGTGGACCTTGCGCGTGCCTCGGTTTGCCACGAAGCGCTCGAGCGCTTCGTGGCCGAGCGCGAACTCACGCAACGCCAGGCTTCGCTTTCGCCCGAGGTTGCGTTTGCGCAGCCTCTTCAGGTGCTCCTCGCGCGTGTAGTCGAGCCCGTAGATCAACCTCAGGTACTCGCGCCCACGGCATTTCACGGCAGGTTGCAACACCCCGCGCTTTCCACGCGCGATGAAGTCGATCGGCTTGACGACCATCCCTTCGCCGCCGCTCCGCGTGAGCTCCTCCCACCAGTCGATCACATCCTGGCAGGCCACCTCATCCGAGAGATCCACGATCTTATGGCGCGTCAAAAACAGCGCCCCTGATGTGTCCGCCTCACACAGCGCGCCGAGCGTCTTCATGTGCCAGCGATGGTCGCGATCCATATGCACGCGCCCCTCACTCGCGAGCAGGTGGAAAGGCGCCAACCGGTAGTCCTTTAGCGCGTTGACCTCCCAGCAGTAGTTCTTCCAGGTCCGGGTGAAGGCGTGCGCGTGATCCTGGCGTTGGCTCATCTGCTCGGAGAGCGCGCTGGCGTCGATCCCTCGACCCTCGAGCTTCGCGAGCGCAGAAATGGCGGCACCGCTCGATAACTTCGCCGCCAACCCCACAGGCGCATACTGTGAGCGCAGCAATGACTGCGCCTTGGCGCTCCACGGCATCAGCTCGCAATCAAGGCACACCCAGTCCGTCTCGAGTGATTCCCACAACCCGGCCGCGTCCATCGCCTGTCGGACCGCACCGAGCAGCGCGTGCTCCTCGGATACATCCTTGAAGAAGCGTCGCCCCGTGCGCGTGTAGATGATGCCCGGCGCAGGTTCGGTCATGCCGAACCTGCTGCGAGCCACCTCCGGGTCGCGAAGCGCGATCACCACCGCGCGCGAGCCCATATGCTTCTCCTCGCAGATGACCTGCTCGACGCCATCCTGGCGGTAGGTCTCGAGCGCCTCGAAGGGATGCTCGAGCATCCCTTCGCGCGTGCTCGTCGGGCTCGGCGCCATCGTCGGCGGCAGATAGATCAACCACCTCGGATCGATGGCAAAGCGACTCATCACCTCGAGCGCCGAGGCGCTGCGTTCGGCCTGAACAGTAATGCGCTCGCGCAGCGTCGTGTGCACCACGCGCTTTCCGGTGACATCCTCCAGGTCGAGCATGTTCGGGTGCTCGACCGTGGCGCTCTCACGAGGATCGTCCAGCGGACGCGCTGGCTCGGCGTACATGTCGCGAGCATCCACCGAGACCAGCTCTCGCTCGGGCCAGCGAAGTGCGCTCAGTGAGCCGCCGAACACACAGCCAGTGTCCAGACAAATCGTATCATTGACCCACTCCGGCGATCCCGTCGGCGTGTGCCCGTAGACCACCGTGGCCTTTCCTCTATAGCTCGCTGCCCAGTCCAGGCGGATCGGCAACCCGAGCTCGTCTCGCTCGCCAGTGGTATCCCCATACAACGCGAAGCTGCGCACGCGCCCTGAGGCGCGACCCTGAAGATCTTCCCTCAAGCCCGCGTGCGCGATGCAGAGCGCGCCGTCAGCGAGCATGTAGTGACTGATAAGCCCGTCGAGGAAGCTCACGACGCGCTCGCGGAACGCCTCGGAGCAAGCATCGAGCTGCTCCATCGACAGATCCAACCCATGCTTCAAAGTGACCTTCTTCCCGCGCAGTGCCTCGAGCAGCTTGACGTCGTGGTTCCCGGCGACGCACATCGCCACGCCTTGCTCGACCATGCTCATGACAAGGCTCAAGACCTCGGGCGTCGCCGGGCCGCGATCCACCAGATCCCCCACGAACATCGCCGTGCGACCCTCGGGCGCGGTGACCTCGAAACCATCCTCGATCGAGCCTCTTGGCGCGATCGTATAGCCGAGCTGTCCGAGCAGATCGGTCAACTCGTCGAAGCAACCGTGCACATCGCCGATGATGTCGAAGGGGCCGTGAAGCTCGCGACGATCGTTCCAGAGCGGCGCGCGCTCGACGCAGAAGGCGTCGATCTCCTCGACGGATTTCAGGCGGATCACCTTGCGGAAGCCCTCGCGCTTGAGGTGCTTGAGCGAGCGCTTGAGATCCTTGCGATGCCTGCGCACCACATGCGGCCCGAAGTCGCGATCCGGGCGGCTCTGGTTGCGCTCGTGACAGATGCGCTCGGGCAGGTCGAGCACGATCGCCACAGGCAGGCAGTGATACCGCCTGGCGACCGCGACCAGGGACTTTCGCCCGGCGTGCTGCACGTTGGTGGCGTCGATGACGGTCAGCTTGCGGCGATGCAGCCGCTTCTCGAGCATGTAGTGGAGCAAGTCGAAGGCGTCGCCCGTGGCCTCCTGGCTGTTCGCGTCATCGCAGACGAGCGCGCGGCATCGATCCGAGGAGAGCACCTCGGTCTCCAGAAAGTGCTTCTTTGCAAAGGTCGACTTTCCGGCGCCCGAGGCGCCGATCAGCACGACCATGGAGAATTCAGGGATCGTGGTTGTCTCGAGGTTGCTCATGCCGCACCTCCGGTCGTGTTCGTGTTCAGGGTGAAGATGGCGGCCTGACAGGGCGCGCCGAGGTCCTCGTCGACAGGACCGATCGGATGAATGCTCGCGCTGTAGCCATGCATCTCCTCGACGCGCTGACACCAGGCAGAGAACTCCTCGCGGCTCCATTCGAAGCGGTGATCTGTGTGCCGGAACTCCCCGGCAGGCAAGGACTCGAAGAGCGCGTTGTAGTCAGCGTTCGGCGTGGTCACGATCACTGTGGTGGGCCTGGCGAACTCGAAGACGGCGCGCTCGAGCGCCGAGAGCCGCTCCAGCTCGAGGTGCTCGATCACCTCGATGAGCGCGGCGGCGTCCCATCCCTCCAGGCGACGATCGCGATAGGTGAGCGAGCCTTGCCAGAGCGAGAAGCGCTCGCGTTGTTCTGGCGAGAGCTGCGAGAGGCGCAGCTTGCGCTCGGCGCGCTCGAGCACGCGCGAGGAGACATCCACCCCGGCGATCCGCTCGAACTGCTTCTCGCGCTGCATCAACCTCAGCAGCTTCCCCTCGCCGCACCCCAGATCGAGCACGCTGCGCGCGCCCGATTCGAGGAGCCATTGTTTCACCGTATCGAGGCGATCCTGATGCAGCGTGCGCTTGATCGGCGCGTCCTCATCTTCTTGCGTGGCAGGCTTCGCGTCTTGTTCGTCGGTTTCGTCCTCTTCCTCGGACAACCTCGCGAGCGCGGCGCGCACGAGCCGCCCACGGCGCTCGAGGTATCGGCGCGTGATCGCCTCGCGCATCGGGTGCGTGTCGAGCCACCCTTCGCCATGACGCAGCAACTTCTCGACCTCGTCCTTGCCGATGAAGTAGTGCTTGTCATCGTCGAGCACAGGGATAAGCACATACAGGTGCGAGAGCGCCTGCGAGAGCGTGTGCGCCTCGCTCTCTAGCGTCACCTTGTAGAAGGGGCTCTCGCCCCACCCGAAGGAAGGGTCTTCATCGAGTGGGCAGGCGATCGCATCGACCTCGTAACCGAGCGGCTCGAAGAGCTCACGCAGAAATGATGCTCCGCCACGACAGGGGAGCACCGCCAGCTCGATGGTCAGCGGGATCGCGGTCTCTGCAAGCTCGGGATACGGCTTGCAATTCCCCGAGAGGGCGGTGCCCAGAACGCGCGAAATGGCCACGCTCATAAACGAGGAGGCCACGTAGGGGCGGTCATTGACGTAAGGCCAGAGCTGATGTCCTGGCCTGTGGTGTTCGCCGCCGCGCGCGAGCGCCACAGGGTCGATCGAGAGCATCAGCGCGGCGGTGCAGCGCGTCTGGTTCGCCTCGGGATAGAACACGTGCGCCTGTCCGAAAGGCAGCTCGAAGTGTTGCAACCTGTCCGGGTGTTTGTGGAGCAAATACCCGAGCCTTGTCGGGTCCTCGCCATGTGTTGTCGAGATGGTAAGCAGCATCGGTTTCAAACCTCATCGTTTCAGTCTTGTCGAACCTCCAGGGGAACGGACGAGGTAAACTGCAACAAACCTGCCACGCTTGAGTTGTGATGCGCTGAGTTACATCATGCTCGCATATTTGCTGAGCCGAGGTTGGCGCGAGAGGTGCTCCTGACTGGAGTCCCGATGTCTCGATTGGCGAAGTTATTTAGAACATTCTAGTGAAAGTTATCCCGCTGTATAAATGTAGTCTCGAGGTCGTTCGATGAGGAAGCATCGCTGGTTATTCGTGTGTTGCGTGGGGCTCGGCGCCATCTTTACGAGTGGTTGCCAGCGCGGCGGCAAGCCGACAGGAGAGCCAGATGTTTCTGAATCATCGGTGCGATCGGCTGAGTCGACTCCAGCGGTGGTCGAGAAGACGTCCGAGAAACCTGGTGAGGTTGTCTCCGAGCGTCCTCGTCAGGTCACCGTCGGTGAGGCGCATTCCTGCGCGATCACGAAGCTCGGCGCGGCCAGGTGTTGGGGTGAGAACGGCTTCGGGCAGTTGGGGGATGGAACAACCGAGGATCGCATCGCTCCCACACCCGTGCTTGGCCTGGAGTCAGGTGTCAGGTCGATCACTGCCGGAGAGAGCGCGAGGGGATACTACACTTGCGCTCTCCTTGATTCGGGAGGCGTGAAGTGTTGGGGGGAGAACAGCATGGGCCAGCTCGGCGATGGGACGACCGAGCACAGGTTCTCTCCAGTTCAGGTCGAGGGGCTCGAGTCTGGGGTCGCCAGGTTGGTGGTCGAGATCGACTTCGCTTGTGCGCTGATGGTCGCCGGAGGTGTGAAGTGTTGGGGAGATATCTACGTGGGGGATGGCTCCACGGATAAGAGGACATCCCCGACCGGTGTCGAGGGGCTCTCCGCGGGAGTTCGCGATGTCCAACTCGGCGCCGATGGGTTCGCATGTGCGCTGCTCGATTCAGGAGGTGTGAAGTGTTGGGGGGAGAACACCTACGGCCAACTCGGTAATGGCGAGGAGGGTAAGACGGGGAGCGCGACCGCTGTAGATGTCATCGGGTTACAGAGCGACGTCACGAAGATCGCGGTGGGAGAGAGTCACGCGTGCGCTCTGGTGACATCGGGCGATGTCAAATGTTGGGGATGGAACTACTACAATCAGATCAGCGGAGAGGAGCCGGAGCTTGTCACATCGCCTGTGTCGATCGGCGAGTTGGGTGAGGATGTTGTCGAAATCGTGGCGGGCGGTTCCGTGAACTGCGCGCTGAAGTCTTCAGGCAAGGTCAAGTGTTGGGGGAACAACGAGCGTGGCCTGTTGGGGGATGGCACCAAGGAGGAGCGTGTCGGGCCTGTGGAGGTCGTCGGTTTGAGCGCGAAGGCGCTCGATATTGCCCTGGCGCCCTCACGCAACTACGAGCATGTGTGCGTCATCCTCGAGTCGGGTGGCGTCGAGTGTTGGGGGCGGAATGATTCCGGGCAACTGGGCGATGGCACGACCGTGAGCAGCACATCGCCAAGGCAGGTCCTGATGTTGGAGCGAGGGGCCACGAAGCTCGCCCTCGGCTCACGACATGGGTGCGCGTTAATGAAGGATGATCGCATCAAGTGTTGGGGGGATGGTGCTCATGGCCAGCTCGGGAGCAACATCGCTTCAGGGGTCTCGCTCCCCTCGAAGGTGATCGGGCTCGAAAACAACAAGGTCGAGGTCCTCGCCTCGGGTGTTTCATACTCCTGCGTGTTGACCGAGAAGGGGGGCGTCAAATGCTGGGGGGATAATCAATTTGGCCAGCTCGGTGATGGGACAAAAGAGCGACGGCCAGTCCCTGTGGACGTGCTGGGGTTGACCTCCGGGGTGATCCAGTTGGAGGTCGGCTTGGAGCACAACTGCGCGCTTCTCGAGAGCGGTGAGGTCAAGTGTTGGGGGTGGAATGTCTTTGGCCAGGTCGGTGATGGCACGAAGGAGAATCGCACGAAACCGCTGACAGTAGCGGGGTTAAAGCGCGGCGAGGTCTCGAAGCTCGTCCTGGACGCGCAGCTCTCCTGCGCGTTGCTAAAGTCTGGCGGTGTCAAATGTTGGGGGGATAACGAGTACGGTCAGCTCGGCAGAGGCAAGCTCGGTGGAAGCACGAAGGCGGCCTACGTGGAGGGGCTAAAGTCTGGCGTCGAGGATCTCGCGGTCGGTGGCTTTCATATCTGCGCCAAAATGACCGATGGCGATCTGAGATGCTGGGGAGGGAACAGCAGAGGTGCCATCGGGAATGGCGTCGAGGATCGAGGTAATGTCGCTGAACCTGTGAAGGTCGTCGGGCTGACCTCGAAGGCCGTCAGCGTTGGCGCGGGCAGTTATTACAGCTGCGCGCTGCTCGAACCTGGCGAGGTCAAGTGTTGGGGCGTGGGTGACAAACTCGGCGTCGGTGATGCGAAGAAGAGCCGGGCGACTCCTACAAAGGTGCTCGGTCTGGCATCAGACGTCAGCAAGCTCGTCGTCGGAGATGACAACACATGCGCGATCCTCGAATCCGGCGCCTTGAAGTGCTGGGGGCACAATGGCGCAGGACAACTCGGCGATGGCAGCAAGGAGGCTCGCACATCGCCGGTCAGCGTCACCGGGCTCGACGCGGGCGTCGAGCAGGTCGCGATCGGCTACGCGCATCAATGCGCGGTCATGAAGGATCGTAGCGCGCGGTGCTGGGGGGCTAACGGCCAGGGTGAGTGCGGCAACGGAGACACCAGTAATGTGCTCGTCCCGATCACCCCAGAAGGGATGGATAAGGGCGTCGAGCAGATCGTGGTCGGAGAGAGTCACACATGCGCGCTCAGGACGTCTGGAGAGGTCTGGTGTTGGGGGGAGCAGCGCTTTGGACAGCTCGGCAATGGGACGATAGATAATGGGTCGAGGGCCGTGTTCGTCGCAGAATAAGCGGACAACTATTGGTATAATTCGTTTTTATTCTTAGCTGCACGTACTTTCAGTTGTTGTGTGTAGAAGTTGTTTATGTCTTTTGGGCGGTGTCGAATTCGATGCCGTCGAGGTGGCCGCGAGGCGTCTCGTCGGGCTCTGTTTTTCACGCTTTCTCGCCCTTGATGACGCGGTGAGTCAAAACGGGCGTTGACATCGAAGAATGGCGCGCGAGAATACCGCACGGCCGCGCTGGGCGGCCCTTCGAGGAAGCAGCGACGAGGCAAAGCAGATGCGTAAGACGACCAGGGGACTTCTCGAGAAGTGGCGAAAGGGTGTGCCGATCAGCATGGTGACCTGCTACGACTACACCTTCGCTCGCCTCGTCGAGCGCGCCGAGATCGACATGATCCTGGTCGGTGACAGCATGGGCAATGTCATCCAGGGACACGAGACGACGATCCCCGTCGAGCTCGAGGACATCATCTACCACACGCGCGCGGTGCTGCGCGGCAACGCCTCGGCGCATGTCGTCGCGGATTTGCCGTTTATGAGCTATCAGGCCAGCGAGGACGAGGCGATGATCAACGCGGGCCGCCTCCTCAAGGAAGGTGGCGCGCAGTCGGTCAAGCTCGAGGGCGGCGAGCGTATCGCGCCGCTCGTGCAACGGATGGTCGAGGCCGGGATTCCCGTGGTGGGACACCTCGGGCTGACCCCACAATCAGTGCACGCGTTTGGCGGTTTTCGCGTCCAGGGGCGCGGCGAAGAGGCCGCCGATCGGTTGCTCGCAGACGCGCTCGCGCTGCAAGAGGCTGGCGCGTTCATGATCGTGCTGGAGATGGTCCCCGCAGAGCTCGCCGCGCGCGTCACCGAGGCGCTCTCGATCCCTACCATCGGCATCGGCGCGGGCTCGCAAACCAGCGGTCAGGTCCTCGTGATCTACGATCTGCTCGGGCTCAACAACGACTTCAAGCCGCGCTTTGTCAAACACTACGCCTCGCTCGAGGATGTCGTCACCGACGCGCTCTCGAACTATCGCGAAGAGGTCGAGTCGCGTGCCTTTCCCGCCGAGGAGCATAGCTTCCAGGATCGAAAGAAGGGCGCCTGAAGCAACGAGCGCCTCGAGCACGCACGACCACGGCGACTTTGATCCGTGAGAGGAGGGCGAAAGTGGAGATTTGCCGAGATATCGCCTCGGTTCGATCCTGGCGTCAGGCGCGCCAGGGGAGCGTGGCCTTTGTCCCCACCATGGGTTACCTGCACGAGGGACACCTCGAGCTGATGCGCGAGGCCGCCAGGCGCGCTGACCATGTGATTGTCAGCATCTTCGTCAACCCCACACAGTTTGGCCCCGGAGAGGACTTCGAGTCCTACCCGCGCGATCTCGAACGCGACGCCGCGCTCTGCGCATCCGTCGGCGTCGACGCCGTGTTCTCACCGAGTGATGCGGAGATGTACCCGCCCGGCAGCCTGACCGCCGTCAGCGTGGAGAGGATGACCGATCACCTGTGCGGCGCGCATCGCCCGGGGCATTTCGATGGCGTCACCACGATCGTCAGCAAGCTCTTTAACATCGTCTCACCTGATGTCGCCGTCTTCGGGCAGAAGGACTACCAGCAGCTCGCCGTGATCCGACGCATGGTGCGCGACCTGAACTTCCCCATCGAGATCGTGGGCGTGCCCACTGTGCGCGAGGAGGATGGCGTGGCGATGTCCTCGCGCAATCGCTACCTCGGAGAGGATGACAGGATAAGGGCGCGCGCGCTGTCTGCCGGGTTAACCCAGGCGTGGCGCGCGTGGCAGGATGGCGAGCGCGTGGCGAGCGTGCTGCTCTCCGCCGTGATGCAACAGGTCGCCAAACACCCCGAGCTCTCCATCGACTACGTCGAGGCGATCGACCCCGACTCGCTCGCCACGCTCTCTGGCCAGATCACGGGAGGTTGCGTGATCGCGCTCGCGGTGCATGTCGGCCCGGCGCGTTTGATCGACAACCTTCGCCTCGATGAGCCTCTTCCCAAAGGGCTTTCGCTGACTTGAGCCCTTTGGGCATGCTGGGGAAATCCCACAGGTGAGGGTTGACACTTGCAGGCGTGGCGATTAGGAAAATGAACGGCGATTCATTTGTCTCCCCTCCTGCATCAAACAAGGGGAGTGATGGAGCGTCCCGATTTTCGAGGATTCGCGCGAAACAGAACAGGTGTTCGATGGCCCAGGGCGGCAAACAGCGAGGAAACAGCGAGAAGCGTCGGCGTATCCTGGACGGTGCGCTACGCGCTTTCGCCAAGAAGGGGTTCTACAACACGAAGGTCTCCGAGATCGCCTCGGAAGCTGGCGTGGCCGATGGGACCATCTACCTCTACTTCAAGAACAAGGACGATCTGCTCATTTCTCTGTTCGAGGACAGGATGGAGTGGATCAACAACCGCCTCGAGCAGGAGCTCGAAAACCTCGAGGGAGGCTTCGAGGAGAAGCTCCACGGCTTCGTGCGCATGCACTTCTTGCTCGTGCTCGAGAACCGTGACCTGGCCGAGTTCATCACCGTGGAGCTTCGCCAGAGCGCGAAGTTCGTCAAGGAGTATGACAACCCCAAGTTCGGCGCATACCTCAAGATCCTGCAGTCGCTCATCGAGGAGGGCCAGGCAAGCGGCGAGCTTCGCGATGACCTGGACTCACGCATCATGAGCCGCGCGATCTTTGGCGCGCTCGACGAGGTGCTCCTCCAGATGACGCTCGGCAAGACCAAACCCGAGGATGTCGAGGTGCGCACGCGCATGCTCTCGGATATTCTCCTCCACGGTTTGTGCAAGAGATAGGAAATCAATCCCCACCTTCGTGCATCGAATGCTCGAGTCGAGCATGGGCGCACCGGTGGCGTGAGACGACAGATACGACAAGAGTTGAGTTTCGCATAACCCAAGACACGCTGCATGCGATTGATATGACATGCAGCCATCGAATCGAGTCCACGAGACGCTCGTGGACACAATCCAACATGGAGGCAGGCAGTGAAAATCCTCACGACGGTCAAGCGAGTGACCGACCCGGACATGAAGGTCAAGATCAAGCCGGACGGCTCGGGCATCGTGACCGATGGTGTCGAGTACAAGATGAACTCCTTCGACGAGTACGGCGTCGAGGAAGCGATCCGTCTTAAAGAAGAGCACGGCGGCGAAGTCGTCGTCGTCTCGGTTGGCCCCGACGCATCGACCAAAGAGATCCGCACCGCGCTCGCCATGGGCGCCGACCGCGGCGTGCTCGTCGAGACCGACGCTGACCTCGACTCGGACGCCGTCGCGCGTCTGATCGCCGAGGTCGCCAAGAAAGAGAGCCCCGACATCATCGTCATGGGCAAGCAGGCCGTGGACTCCGACCGCAACCAGGCTGGTCAGATGCTCGCCGCATACCTCGACTACCCACAGGCCACCTTCGCCTTCGACCTCAGCGTCGCTGACGGATGGGCGACGGTCGGTCGCGAGGTCGACGGTGGTACGAGCACCAAGCGCGTCAAGCTCCCCGCGATCGTGACCGCTGACCTTCGCCTCAACGAGCCTCGCTACGCGAGCCTCCCCGGCATCATCAAGGCCAAGCGCAAGAAGATCGACCGCTTCTCGCCAGAGGACCTCGGCGTCGATATCGCCTCCAAGGTCAACGTCCTGGCTTTCGAAGCTCCCCCCGAGCGCGAAGCTGGCCAGATCGTCGACGGCGTCGACGCGCTTATCGGCAAGCTGCGCGACGAGGCAAAGGTCTTCTGAACCACGTCAGGCCCCTTCAATACACGACAAGGGGCCGGCAGGGACGGATCAAGAATCATTTCTCGCGAATCAGCGGCGCCTTATAAAGTCCGCGCCCGGCTCGCGAGCCAAAGATAAGGAAGCAAGATTATGAGCAACGTTCTCGTGGTTGCAGAACACGTCGGAGGCGCGCTCCGCAATGTGACGCTCTCGGCGATCAACTTCGGCAAGCAAGCCGCAGCGATTACCGGTGGCAAGGTCCACGTCCTCGTCCTCGGTGATGGCGTCGACGCCGTCGCCAAGCAGCTCGCTGATGGCGGCTACGGCGCCGACACCGTTCACCTCGGCAACGGCGGCCAGTTCGCCAACTACCTCGCCGAAAACTACGCACCCGCTGTCGCCGAGGTCGCCAAGGCGATCGGCGCAGAGGTTGTCTGTGCACCCTCCTCGACGACCGGTAAGGACCTCCTTCCCCGCGTCGCAGCACACCTTGAGGCTGGCATGGTCTCGGACGCCATCGAGGTGTTCGAGGACGGCGGCCTCCGCTTCAAGCGCCCCCTCTGGGCGGACAACGTCATCACCACCGTCGAGGTGAGCACGCCCGTCAAGGTCGTCTCCGTGCGTACCACCGTCTACGACGCGCTCGAGGGTCAGCCCGCTGCTGCGCTCGAGACCGCCAGCATCTCCGCTGGCGCATTCGACGGCGCCGAGTTCGTGAGCTTCGACCAGGTCAAGTCGGACCGCCCCGAGCTCACCGACGCTGACGTCGTCGTCGCCGGTGGCCGCGGCCTCAAGGCTGGCGAGAACTTCGAGATGCTGATGAACCTTGCAGACCTCCTCGGAGGCGCTGTCGGTGCATCGCGCGCTGCTGTCGACTCGGGCTACGCCCCGAACGACTGGCAGATCGGTCAGACCGGTAAGGTCGTCGCGCCGAACCTCTACTTCGCCGTCGCTATCTCGGGCGCCATCCAGCACCTCGCTGGCATGAAGGGCTCCAAGACCATCGTCGCCATCAACAAGGACCCCGAAGCTCCGATCTTCCAGGTCGCAGACTACGGCCTTGTCGCTGACGCGTTCACCGTCGTCCCCGAGCTCACGCAGAAGCTCAAGGACGCCGGTATCGGCAGCTGAGTGATTCTTCCGAGGTCGCGAAAGTCCTCGGAAAATCAAACGAAAAGGAAGCGGGCGTGAAGATGCAAATCTTCGCGCCCGCTTCTTTTTTGGGCCTTTTTTGCGCGCTGCGTTGAATACCTTCTCCCACATCCCAGTCTATCTCCATGTCCAGCGAGCGGGGGACGCCTCACTCGCTGGCATGACGAAAGACCGCATATCATGCGCATCCAAGACATGACCGATGCGCTGCAGTGATAGGAGATATTCCGATGAACGCACTCACCAAGACCTCGAATAAGAACCTCGCCGGACGCCTCGCTGGCGCCATCCTCCTCTCCTTGCTGATGCTCGTCAGCTTCACCGGAAGCGCCATGGCGCAAGGCAACCCACAGGATGTGTCCTTTAGCGATCTTCACGTCGCCAAGCAGGGCCGCAAGTTCGTCCTCGAGTACAGCATCTCCAAGCAGGATTGGCGCGAGCTCCAACGCACTGGCATCCAACCGCGCCTCAATATCTACACCCCCGATGATCGTCGTCGCAGATACCAGTTCCGCTACTCGGTGCCGATCGACCGACGCCGCGGCGCGATCGAATACGACCGTGATATCCTGCAACTCCGAGGCGCCAAGACCGTCGAGATCGAGCTCGTGGGGTACAACCAGACCTCGCGTATCCGCAAGATCAACTACAACCGCACCACCGACAAACGCCTGCGCCTCGCCGTGGAGCGCGGGAACAATGGCGGCGGTCACGGACACGGACACGGTCATGGTCACGGTCATCACAACGGCGTGCGCGCTCAGGTGATCGAGGCGTGCAAGGCTCAGACAAAGTACGACTCCGAGTTCAACAGTTGCCTGAAGCGCGGCCTCAAGCTCGATCCTCACTTTGCTTCTGCGACCGTCAACGCATGCGGCAAGGCGACCCGTTACTCCTCCGAGCTTAACCTGTGCCTCGATAAAGCCGCTGGCCTCCACGATTCGCCAGACGCCGTCGTCAAGGCTTGCGATGACGCGACCAAGTACTCCTCCGAGCTCGTCGGTTGCATCCAGCGCTCCAAGAAGCTCGCCGTCGACCCGGCGCGAACCATCGCAGCATGCGACGCGCAAACTCGCTATGGCTCCGAGCTCAACAGCTGCATCGACAAGGCGTCTGCCTACAAGCGCCGCAGCCCCGCGCCTGTTATCACCGCCTGTGGCGTGCACACTCAGTACGCCTCGGACCTCAACCGCTGCATCCAAAAGGCGCAGCCGATCCGCGGCAACCGCGCGGCCATCGTGAACGCCTGCGGCGAGTCCACGCGCTACGCCTCCGAGATGTTTAGCTGCATGAACACGACCTCGGCCGCGGCGCCCTCGCATCGTCACCGCAGCAGCAATGGCCGCGTCGCCAGCCGTTGATTCTGGTCCGGTGGGATTTCGCGCCATGGCGGCGCGCGAAAAAGGGGCCGGGACATTTTGCTGTAGGGTTTGCTCGACGCGACCCCACAGCAAAATGTCTCGGCCCCTTTTTCGCTCAGGCAACCACCTGAAGGAGGGTGTTGAAGATATTGCAGTGCTTCGAGAGAAGCAGTGAGTTTTGCAAGCGCCCCCCTTCTCGACCTGCGGTCTCGGGCGGGCCCCCGCGACAACGTCAGAAGATGCTCCGAGACAAGGTTGGCGTTTTGCAAGCGCCCCCCTTCTCACGCTTCGCGTTCGGTCGGGCCCCCACGGCTGAACGCCGCAGCCCCCGCGAGCGGGGGCTTATTCTCGCGCTCCGAGACGAGGCTTGTGTTTTGCGTTTCGGAGCTTCGATTCGAGCAATGTGGTTCATGAGGGTCTTGTTGCAAAATCAAAGCTTGAATCGATAGCTAAAGAATAGACCCCCACGAATGTGGGGGTCGCGTCGTCCAGACGCGGGGGCCCGGCCGAGACCACAGGTCGAGAAGGGGGGCGCTTGCAAAACGCCAACCTTGTCTCGAAGCTCCCTCACGCACTGCAACACCTTCAATACCTTCGAGGGTTTAACCTTCCTCGAGGACCTGCGAGAGCACGTCCTCTCCGTCGCGGATCAACTTTCCTCCGACAGCCTCCAGGTAAGCCTTGCTCTCGTGGTTGAAGTTCGCGTTATCGAGCACCACGAGCTTGCCGGTCTGCGTGCTGTCGAAGAACTCCAGCGCCGAGAGCAGCTCGTCGAGGTCTTGTGGTTGTCCTCCCGCAAAATCACACAGGATGTGCGCGCTCTCCGGGTTTTCACGCAGATGTGCGAGGAGCGCGGCGTTGTTCGGGCAGCGCGCGATCTCGGTGATCCCCGGGATGTCGAGCGCCTGGCGAAAGCGTCGAAGTCCCGGCTCGAGGATGACGAGCGAGCGGTGTTCCTTCACGCCCGCTGTCGGTCTGTCACTGTTCGCCAGCGGGAGGCGAAGCTGGAATCGGGCGCCAGAGTTTGGCCGCTCTTCGAGGAGTTGGAGCGTGCCGCCGTGCCGCTTGAGGATCTCACGCGAGATCGTCAGCCCCATCCCCGCGCGCGTCTCTGGCCAGAGCGAGAAGAACGGCGAGAAGATCTTCTCGCCGAGCGTCGCCGCGATGCCTGGGCCTGTGTCCGTGATGCGGAGGTTGAAGATGTCGTTGTTGGTGTACGCCGTCAGCGAGACGCGGTGGTGTTTGACCTCGCCAGAGTGGTGGATCGCATCGAGCGCGTTGCGCAGCAGGTGCTCGAGCACATCCGAGAGCGCCTGGCGCTCTCCATAAAGCATCGGGAGCGTGGGTTCGAGCCTGAAGTGGAGCGTGACCTCCGCGAGCTTCTTCTCGCCGATCACCGAGAGCGCATCCTGGAGCAGTGAGACTGGCCGAAGCACCTCCTCGAGCATCGTATCGGAGTAGGAGGACAGCTCGCCGAGCGAGGAGACCGCCTTTGCCAGCATCTCCTCGCTCTCCTGGAAGAAGGCGAGGATGCCCGATAACTCGGTGTCGCGAGCGCCTTCTTCCTGACTTCTGGATTCGAGCTGTGCCTTGATCGCGGCGGAGGCGAGCTCGAGCGAGGAGAGGTCCGAGAGGAGGTTGTTGCGCACGCGTCTGCTGCGCGAGCGGATGCGGTCGTTGTAGATGGCGAGCTCGAGCGTGTTCTCGTTCTTCTTTTGCTCGATCGCGTCCGCGATGCAGCGCTCCAGCTCGCTGGCGTTGAAACGATCCTTGACCATGAAGTCCTGCGCGCCGGTGGCGAGCGCCTTGTCGGAGACGTTCTCATCGCCCGTCAGCACGACCACCGGCATCCAGGGGTAAACCTGCGCGATATGCTCGAGCAGCTCCGAGCCATTGCCATCAGGCAGATGCCAGTCGAGCAGGATGCAGTCAAAAGGCCGCTCTCCTAACCTGCTGATGGCGCTCTCGATGTCGGAGGCGTGGGCGTGGACAAAGCGCTCGTACTGTTCGAGCAAGCGCTCGAGCGCTTGCCGATCAAAGCGGTTGTCTTCGACAAGCAGGATGTTGAGTGCGTGCGTCATGGTCGTGTCCATCGCTGTTCTCCCCCCAGAGAGATCGTAAAAATCGCCAGGGAGACGGCTTTCGATACGTGCGACTCGCATGGCTTTGTCGCTATTCAAGGTATTGTGCGAATTTTAGCCGTGGGCGCCTTTGAACTCAAACGTGAACCATGTTTTGTGCTGTTGTTTCAATGGTTTCATGAGGTTTGTTCGTAAAGTTCATATACTCTTCGCGATCATGGGAGGAGTCAGTATCAGAGCGAAAAGTGCCTCTCTGTGTGTCTCTTCATTCATGGTTTGCGAGCTCTTCGATGACATCGCTCGTGGAAGGGGCGGGCAACCTCTCGATGTGGTGCATGGAATCGACGCGGACATCCTGCTAGAGTGCTGCCTCGAATCGACCACGCGAGGGCTTGTGTAAAAGCCCCCATCCCACCTTGTCCTCCTCCCCGAGAGGTCGCCCATGCTTCGTCTGAAAGAGAGCCTCTGGATCGTCGCGCTCACGTTGTCTTTGACCATCGCTTGCTCGCGAGGAGATGGAGATAACAACCAGCCGTCCCCAGACATGTCATCGACACAGGATATGTCTTCCACGACCCCTGTCGAGGACATGAACGCCCCGAAAGATATGCCCGCAGACGCGAGCATGACCCCCGAGGATATGGGAGAAGGAGGCGATGATATGACGCCTCCGGTCGATATGGCGCCCGAGCGTTGCGCCGAAGCCGCGCCTTGCAAGCAGGGTTATTTCTACGACGGCAACTGCGAGTGCAAGATCTCGTTCGATCGCGAGTGCGAGACAGACGCGGACTGTCGAGAGGGAGAGACCTGCAAGCAGTTCGCGCGCGAAGGCTCGGACAAGATGGATCTTGTCTGCTACCTCGACCCGGCGAGCCTCACGGTGGTGTCTTGCCCCGGCGGTCCTGGTTGCGCGAACAGCGACGGCGAGCTCCTCGCGGCGGCGCGCTCGATGGTGATCACGCCCGATGGCTTCGAGACGCCCAAGCCAGGTGGCCTCGATGAGAACGGCGTCACCATGAGCTTTAACCCACCGGTGCGAAACGGCGACCAGTGGAATGATTGCGGCTATGATGGCCTCTGCCCTGGCGATGAGGGCTACACCGCTCCCGACGAAGGGGAGGGCGACAAGGAGCTCCAGGGGATGTTTATCGCCGGGTTCTCTTCAGGTCGCCCGGCGCAATACTGCCCCGAAGAGCTGATCGGGTGCGACGAGCCAGAGTGTTGCGTCTCCAAGCTCGCGCATGATGACCTCAAGGTGCAGATCGCCGTCCTGCGTAAGGGCGAGGTCACGGTCGCCTTCGCGGTCGTCGACGCGGTCGGTTATTTCCACACCTACATCGACGAGATCCGCGAGCGCGTCGAGCAGGAGTCCGAGGTCGATCTGCTGATCATGTCCTCTTCTCACAGCCACGAAGGCCCTGACACGGTCGGGCAGTGGGGGCCAGGAAACCCTGCGCCGATGCGCCCCGGCAGAGATCCTTACTTCATGAAGAAGATCCAGGATCAGACCGTCCTCGGCATCAAGGAGGCGATCGAGTCGCTCGAGCCCGCCAACGCCGAGGTCGCCGTCCTCGACACCGGGATCGATGGGCTGGCGATGAGTGATTCTCGTCCTCCCTACATCTTCGATGACAACGTCCCCGTGGTGTACCTCACGAACAAGAACTCCGGCGCGCCGATCGCCACCATGCTCTCCGTGGCAAACCACGCCGAGGTCTTGTGGTCTGGCAACGTGCACTTGACCGCCGATTACTTCCACTTCGCGCGCAAGTACATCCGCGAGGGATTGGCCGCGGTCGAAGCTGACGGTGAGATCGAGGCAAAGCCAGCGCTCGAGGGGATGGGCGGCGTGACGGTGCTCTTTGCTGGCGCCGTCGGTGGCCTGATCAACCCTGGCAGCGCGGACGCCAAGGACTACGCGGGCCGCGTGTTCGATTCGCACGGTTTCGCCAAGGCTGACGCCGTCGGGCAGAGGATCGCGATGCATGTGCTCGAGGCAAAGCGCGATGGCGCGTTGCAACAGATCACCGTCGATCAGTTCTCCTTCGCCACCAAGCGTTTCCTGACGCCGATCACCAACCCGATCTTCCTGCTCGCCGGGTTCATCCTCGAGGTCTTCGAGCGCGACATCTACAACGCCACGAACATCTCGGGTACGAACTTCACGCCGACTCCCCCCATGGTCATGAGCCAGGTCGCCGTCGTGCGCGTCGGGCCGCTGACCTTCTTTACCGCTCCGGGCGAAATGTTCCCCGAATCACTCGTCGGCGGTTATCCAGGTCGCACGAGCACACAAACTCCAGTCATCGGAGATATCGAGGGCACCAAGTCCACGATCACCTGCGGTGAGGACGGCTTGCCTGTGCCAGAGAACGACGGGACGCATCCATGTATCGTGAAGTTTGGCCAGGAGAACCCACCCGACTTCTCGTTGGCGCCCGAAGGCCCCTATGGCTACGACCTCGTCCCTGGCGAGTATCCCTTCTTCATCGGCCTCGGGATGGACTTTTTGGGTTACATGGTGCCCGAGTACGACTACGAGCCTGGCGATGCACCTGGATCTCACTACGAGGAGACCAACGGCGCGAGCGGTGAGTTGATCGGGGACTGGCGCACCAACCTGCTCGAGGTTATCGACGCCATCGATTGAGAGGCGCTCGAGACACGGAGTCGTTGACCCGTCAGACCTCGTGAATAGCTTTTTTTTGTCGGTCGGTGATTCGCGCTCGTTGGTCGTGATCCACGAGCAGCGCGCCGACCCAACCCAAACACATGGAGGGGTGTTCTTTTTAAAGCCCGGCCACACGCCGTGGCTGGTAAGGGACCCCTCTGCGCTACGCGGGGCGTGGTTTGCCCCGCGTGAGAAGTTCTCGAAGTTTCAAGCACTCGCAATCGCAATCGCAAGAAGAGGTGTCGGATGAGGTTCGACAAGTTCACCATCAAGTCGCGTGAGGCCCTGGCCGAGGCGCAGGACCGAGCCGAGCGTTCCAATCACCCAGACGTCAAGCCCCTCCACTTGCTCGCCGCGCTGCTCGAGCAAGAGGGCGGGATCGTCGTGCCCATCGTCACCAAGATGGGCGTGAGCGGTCCCTCCATCGCCGGAGATGTCGCCAACGCGCTCGGCAAGCTGCCCCGCGTTCATGGCGCACAGGTCTCCTTCTCCAATGATCTGCTCGAGGTCGCGCGCAGCGCCACCAACGAAGCAGAGAAGCTCCAGGACGAGTACGTCTCCACCGAGCACTTCTTGCTCGCGTTGGCTGAAAGCAAGTCCACCACAGGCCAGATCCTTCGCCGCGCAGGCGTCAATCGCGACGCGGTGATGGCCGCCATGAAAGAGGTCCGAGGATCACAACGCGTCACTGACGTCGAGCCCGAGGGCAAATACCAGGCGCTCGAAAAGTACACGCGTGATCTGACAAAAGAAGCTCACGCCGGGAAGCTCGATCCAGTGATCGGACGCGATGAGGAGATCCGCCGCGCGTTGCAGGTCCTGAGCAGACGACGAAAGAACAACCCCGTGTTGATCGGTGATCCCGGCGTCGGCAAGACCGCCATCGTCGAGGGCATCGCGCAACGCATCGCCGCAGGTGATGTGCCCGAGAGTCTGAAGGACCGCCGCGTGATGATGCTCGACCTGGGCTCGCTCGTGGCGGGCGCGAAGTTTCGCGGTGAGTTCGAGGAGCGCCTGAAAGCAGTGCTACAGGAGGTCGATGCCTCGGATGGCAGAGTCATCATGTTCATCGACGAGCTCCACACGTTGGTGGGCGCAGGCGCATCGGAAGGGGCGATGGACGCCTCGAACATGCTCAAGCCCGCGCTGGCCAGAGGAGAGCTGCGCTGCATCGGCGCCACCACCACCAACGAGTACCGAAAGTACATCGAGAAGGACGCCGCGCTCGAGCGCCGCTTTCAACCCGTGATGGTCGACGAGCCCACCGTCGAGGATACGATCACGATCCTTCGCGGCTTGAAGGAGCGTTACGAGGTGCACCACGGGATCCGCATCGCGGATTCTGCGCTGGTGGCCGCCGCGACGCTCTCGGATCGCTACATCGCGGATCGCTTCCTCCCTGACAAGGCGATCGATCTGGTGGACGAGGCCGCCAGCGGCGTCAAGATGGAGCTCGAGAGCCTGCCCAAGGAGATCGACCGCATCGAGCGCAAGCTGACCTCGCTCGAGATGGAACGTCAGGCGCTCAAGAAAGAGACCGATGACGCCAGCCGAAAACGACTCGAGCTGGTCGAGCAGGAGTTGGCCGAACAGCGCGAACTCGCCAGCGCCATGAAGGCGCAATGGATGAGCGAGCGCGATCGCATCGGCGTCCTGCGCGAGGCAAAGGAGCAGCTCGAGCAGCTGCGCATCGAATACGAGCAGGCCACGCGTCGCGGTGATCTCGAGCGCGCCAGTGAGATTCGCTTTAGCGAACTCCCTCGCGTCGAGCGCGAGGTCGCCGACCTGCAAGAAGAGCTCGAGCAGGATAACAACGAGTCGACCTTCCTCAACGAGGAGGTCGATGACGAGGCGATCGCCGCCATCGTCGCGCGTTGGACCGGGATTCCCGTCTCGAAGATGCTCGAGAGCGAGCAGCAAAAGTTGCTCGAGCTCGAGGACAGGATGCACGAGCGCGTGGTCGGACAGCACGAGGCGCTCGAGGCCGTGGCCGATGCCGTGCGTCGCGCTCGCTCGGGGCTCCAGGACCCGAATCGTCCCATCGGCAGCTTCATCTTCCTCGGGCCGACAGGCGTCGGGAAGACCGAGACCGCCAAGGCGTTGGCGAAGCTGCTCTTTGACGACGAGCACAACATGGTCCGCCTGGATATGTCCGAGTTCATGGAGAAGCACGCCGTCGCGAGGTTGATCGGCGCGCCTCCCGGATACGTCGGCTACGACGAGGGAGGCTACCTGACCGAGCACGTGCGCAGGCGCCCCTACACCGTGATCCTGCTCGACGAGATCGAGAAGGCACACCCGGACACCTTCAACATTTTGCTCCAGGTGTTGGACGATGGTCGCCTGACCGATGGCAAGGGACGCACCGTGGACTTCACGAACACCGTCATCATCATGACCTCGAACGTGGGGAGCCACCACATTCAGGATCACGGGCACACCAACCCACAACGCGCCGAGGAGTTGGTCGAGCAAGAGCTTCGCGCGAAGTTTCGACCCGAGTTCCTCAACCGCGTCGACGACATCATCATGTTCAAGTCGCTCACCCGCGATCAGATGGACAGGATCGTCGATATCCAGATGGGGAGCCTCGAGCGCCTCGTCGCGCAGCGTGGCATCAGCGTCGAGTTGACCGACGCGGCCAGGACGCACCTGGCAGACCTTGGCTTTGACCCTGTGTATGGCGCGCGCCCCTTGAAGCGCGTGATCCAGAAAGAGGTCCAGAACGAGCTCGCGAAGTACCTGCTTCGCGGCGACTTCGGGCCGGGTGATTCGGTCGTCGTCGATTATGACAGCGAAGAGGGCGTGCTCACGTTTGGCGCCGAGATCTTCGCGGTCGCGGCCAACTGATCCTCACCTCGAATAAGCCAAAGAGGCGCATGTTTCCTGTTCAGGAAACATGCGCCTCTTTTCTTTGCTGCCTGTCATGTGCGTCGGAAACGCTCACTTTCCAGGATGCAGCCCATAGCGATCGGCGACATGAGAGAGCCTCACGCTGTCTTTCCTGTCCGTCTTCTCGAGCACATACACGACGCGATCGCAGTAGCTCGAATCACAGCGATACATGTGCCCGTTCTCGTAGATGTCGATAAAGGGGGGCGGCATCATGTTCTCATCATCATCGGGGGACTCGTAGGAGACCTCGAGCGTGGCGCCGTTGACAGTGAGCTTGAAGTCCGCGTCGCGATCGTTGACCCAGTCGGATGTTTGCTCGACAGGATCGACATCGGTGAGCACCAAGCATGGCTTCTTGCCCGTTTGCCACGCCTTGATATCCGCGCTCTTGGCGCTCGCGACCTCGCAGCGTGATTTGTTCGCCTCGACGAGCGCTTGCAGGTGGCCGAGCGCTGGCTCCATCGCCAAACGATCTGCCCGGATCCAGGCAGGCATAAAGCCTGGCTTCATATAGCGAATGCCTCGCCAGAGGCCATCTACAGGTTCCTCACCGAGGGTGTGCACGACCTCGCCGACGCCGACCATGTAGCCATTCTCGGGGAACTCGACCGTGTTGCCACAATCCTCTGCTCTGGCACCCTCCTTGGTGGGACAGAGCGATGTCGCGTGGATGGCAAACATCGTGCGCTTTTGCTTGTAGCGAGGATCATTCCTGGAGATCGGCTTGTTCGGGTCCCACTCTCCGAAGTCATCCGCGTTATCTCTAACTCCAGCGCTGGTGGCTGAAGGTCCGGGGGCGGATTCCCCTTCAGTGTCCTCGGTCGCGTTCATGTTTGTCGGGGAATCCGCCCCCGGACCTTCGGTCGACGCCGAGCGGCACGCGGGTAGCAACAGCGACGCGAACAACAGGATAAGCGTGGTTCTATAAATCATCGGGGGGCTCTCACGTGGTGGGAGTCGGTCCAGTCGAGCCCTCGAAGTCTCTCACATCGCGTAGCGCACTGAGAAGAGCATCTGGCCAGCGATCTCGGTCTGATAGTCGATCGTTTGCTCGCTCGACTGTGGGTCAGGTTGCCAGTCGTAATCAGGCAACTGCATCATGTTCCCGCGGATGCTTATCCCGAAGGCCAACTGCTTGATGTTGAGCTCGCCGCCGATCCCCATCAGCGCCACGGGCGCGACGCGTTGGTCGCGGTTCCCATACAGCTCGACCCATGTGTACTCGACGCCGCCACCGGCGTGGATGTTTGGCGAGATCAGCCAACCGGGAAACAGACGCACGCCGCCGACCGCCAGGGTGTGGAAGGAGAGCCTGTCGAGCCCCTCCTGTTGTGGTTGCGCGGTCGCGAAGTAGATGTCTGTCGAGATCTCCATAAAGATGTTGCGAAGCTTCGGGCTCTCGAGCGTCCCATAGAAGCCGATCCCATCCATGCGACACGAGTTCCAGCCGATCTTTCCCTGCTCGTTGACATGCCGAAAGCCATACCCGCCAACGCGCGCGCCGATGGTCGGTTGGAGCTTGCTCTCCTTGTCGAGTTCGATGGCAGCCGCAGGTGATGCGAGGGCGAGGAGGGTGGCGGCGGCGAGAGTGATTTGGAGGAGACGACAAAGCATGGGCGACCTCTTACGCGCTTGGATGTTCTCGTGAAGGTGACGTTATCCTTGGTCGCGGTGAGATCCTCTTATTGTGCAAACCGCCCTGGGAAAAATCCTCCCCATGCTGTGAGTCGCATCTTACTTGGACGATCGCGAAATGAGCCGGGATATGGTCTGGAACACTGTTGCCAAGGCTCGGATGCGCCTCTATATAGAAGCCCCATCGGGGGCTGCCGCCAAAGGCAACGACGGCGAGCCTGGCAGATGGAACCGCACGCAAGGGAGTGCAGCAGATGTCGCAACGACGGACCAAGTACGTATTTATCACGGGGGGCGTGATCTCGAGTTTGGGCAAGGGCTTGACCGCATCGGCGGTCGGAGCGCTGCTCGAGAACCGCGGGATGCGAGTCACGTTTATCAAACTCGACCCCTACATCAACGTCGATCCTGGCACGATGAGTCCGTTCCAACACGGCGAGGTCTTTGTCACCGACGACGGCGCCGAGACAGACCTCGACCTGGGGCACTACGAGCGGTTCACCTCCGCGCGCATGACGCGCGACAACAACTTCACCACGGGCCAGGTCTACGACACGGTCATCTCGCGCGAGCGTCGTGGCGAATACCTGGGGCAAACCATCCAGGTCATTCCCCACATCACCGACGAGATCAAGTCGAGGATCGTCGCCACGACGGAGTCGGCCAATGTGGATCTGGCGCTGATCGAGGTCGGCGGGACGGTGGGTGACATCGAGTCGCTTCCTTTCCTCGAGGCGATTCGCCAACTGCGCGTCGAGCTCGGGCCAAAGGATTCGTTCCTGATGCACGTCACGCTCGTGCCGTACATCCCCTCGGCCGACGAGATCAAGACCAAGCCCACGCAGCACTCGGTCAAGGCGTTGCGCGAGATCGGCATCCAGCCAGACTTCCTGATCTGCCGCGCAGATCGCGATCTGGACGATGACCTCAAGCGCAAGATCTCGCTCTTCTGCAATGTCCCCGTCGAGCGCGTTGTCACCGCACGCGACGCATCCTCCATCTACGAGGTCCCCGTCCTGCTCGCCGAGCAAGGTCTCGACGAGCAGCTCGCCGACGCGCTCAACATCTGGTCGCGCGCCGCAGACCTCGAGGACTGGCGTGATATCGTCGATCGCATCAAGCACCCCAAGAACGAGGTGACCATCGCGATCGTCGGTAAGTATGTTGACCTCACCGAGAGCTACAAGTCGCTCAACGAGGCGCTCCTGCATGGCGGCATCGCCAACACCACGCGGGTCAATCTCAAGTTCGTCGACTCCGAGGCGCTCCCCAACGACAACGTCGAGGAGATCTTCGCGGACGCGGATGGAATCCTCGTCCCTGGCGGATTTGGCGAGCGCGGCACGGAAGGCAAGATCATCGCCCTGCGTCACGCGCGCACCAGGAACATCCCCTGCTTCGGGATCTGCCTCGGCATGCAGCTGATGGTCGTCGAGTACGCTCGCACAGTGCTTGGCCTGGAGCGCGCGAACTCCAGCGAGTTCGACGAGAAGACGCCTGATCCTGTGATCTGTCTGATGCCCGAGCAGGAGAAGGTCGTCGAGAAGGGCGCGACGATGCGCCTTGGCGCCTATCCTTGCAAACTTCAACCAGGCTCGCGCGCCGCAGAGATCTATGGCAGCGAAGAGATCAGCGAGCGTCACCGCCATCGCTTCGAGTTCAACAACGACTACCGCGCGCGCCTGGCCGAAGCTGGCCTGGTCATCAGCGGCGTCTCTCCGAACAACCACCTGGTGGAGATGATCGAACTCACCGAACACCCCTGGTATGTCGGCTGCCAGTTCCACCCCGAGTTCAAGAGTCGCCCCACCGCAGCGCATCCGCTCTTCGCGTCATACATCGCGACCTGTGTCGAGCGCAGCAAGGCGCGCTCCTCGACCAAAAGCACCAAGGGCGCCAAGAGCACCAAGAGCGCCAAGGGTTGAGCGACTGATTCGCGCCTGACGGTTGCTGGAAAAAGAAAGCGGCGGCGTCCTCTCCTGAAGAGGACGCCGCCGCTTTTGTTTGCTGGTTTGTTTGCTGGCTAGCCGGGCAAGCCCGGAAGGAGCATCAGTCCTTGAGGTGCGCGCAGTGTTGCTCTGCGTTGACCCAGGTGCTCAGGCGAGTGCGCGTGGGGAAGATCCCTTCGAGCGCCTGATGCATCTCCTCGGTGCCTGCGAAGATGTCGAAGTGGTCACCGATGATGGCGCCGCCCACGTCATCGGCGCGGAAGCAACCGTCGTGCTTGAACCCGCCGAGGTCACCGACCTGAGGGATGTCGACGCCATCAAACTCCTGGAGGTAGATGAGCGTGCCGTTGGAGATGAGGCGCGTGTCCACCGCGAGCGAGCGAAGCGGCACGAGCGGGTTGTTGCGGTTTCCTTTGCCCCATGGGAACTGGCTGGAGTCGACGACTTCCCAGCAGAAGGAGCAGGGGTTGTTGCTGCAAGAGCAGGACTGCTTGTAGTTGATCACGCGACCATCATCGAGCTTGCCGCTCCCTTCGATGCAAGCAGCGCTCGCGAAGGAGGAGGGCACCTGTTTGATGACGTTGCAGCTCGAGTCGTAGATGGGCGTATCGTCGGCGCCGCTGTGACCTGCTTCGCTGGACTTGTAATAGTAGGTGATCCAGTAGGTGCCTGCGGGGCTGCCGATCTCATTGAGGTTGGCCGTGCCGCCGCCGTTCGAGCCGCCGCTGTTGTTATCCGTGGTCGAGCCGCCGCAGTTCGCGTGTCCATGCTGGACGCCGCCACAGCTGCTCTGGCCGGTGCAGGACCATGCGCCATCATCACACACTGCCCAGCTACAGGTTCCGCTGCCGCAAGCCTCGTAAGGCATCTGGACGCACTCGCCGTCTGGCACGTGGCGCCCGAGCGTCTTGGACCAGCACTCGCGGCCCGTGGGGGGAGGTCCACAATCAGCGTGTGGGAACTTCTGACCCGAGCAGTTGCTCTCGGGGGTGCAGACCCATGCGCCATCCTGACATTCGGCGTACTGGCAGGTGCCCGTGCCGCCGCAGGAGTTGTAGTTCATCTGGACGCATGCGCCGGTGGGGACGTTGCGGCCGAGCGTGCGGCTGCTGCACTCGGCGCCCGTGGGCTGCGAGCCACCACCGCTGGTGCCGCCACCGCTGGTGCCGCTGCCAGGTTGGTTCTGGCCAGCGCATTGTGCGTGAGAGTGAGTCGTGGCGCTCCCGAGCGCGCTCGAAGGCGTGCAATCCCAGGAGCCGTTGTTGCAGACTGCCCAGTTGCAGGTCCCGCCGCCGCAGGCCGCGTAGGCCATCTGGACTGCTTCGCCATGAGGGACGCTGCGGCCGAGCGTGCGGCTCGAGCAGCTCGCGCCGCCGCTGGTGCCACCGCCGCTCGAGCCAGGATCCGTGCCCGTTCCCATATTACCAAACCAGGGCGTGCGGCCTTCTGCGCCGTCGCGGTTGAGCTCGATGTGCAAGTGGTCATGGTGAGGGTGTGGGCCACCGTAGCTGCGGTGCTTGTCGCCGCCGCGGCTCGGGTTCCACGAGGTGCGGTCCCAGACGATGTATTGGACGCCGATCGCTTGCGCGTTCTCGATCAACCAGTTGGCGATCGGATCGCCGAGGTCGTTGTCCGCGTCTCCTCGGTGGAGCGGCACGAAGAGGTCGATCGCGCGACCTGTGCCGTGGACCGACATCTTGGAGCGGTTGGCGGTGTTTTGACGGCAGG
>Ga0208061_100047_pt1 | contig 38714 bp, 33 predicted proteins | sample DeeseametaMP0555_FD_184209 | JGI IMG/M metagenome (GOLD analysis project Ga0208061, IMG submission 184209) | Marine microbial communities from the Deep Atlantic Ocean - MP0555 (SPAdes) | ecosystem: Environmental > Aquatic > Marine > Oceanic | place: South Atlantic Ocean | collected 2011-01-23 | reverse complement strand
TTCGATGTCGCCCGGTTTCGTTTCTTGCTCGCGCGCTACTCTAGCGGGTGCGTCTCTGCTGGCATCGAGGACCACTCCCACATCGAACCCGCGTAGTTGCGCGCCTTCTCATAGCCCAGGTGTCGCAACATCACGATCACCCACGCCGAGCGTACGCCGCCCGTACAGTAGGCGATGACCTCGCGGTCTGGCGTCACCCCGAGCGCTTCGAGGCGTGCCTCGATGGCCGTGGCAGGTAGCATCGACCCTGTCTCTGCGTCGATGAACTCCGAGAAGTGCACATGGACCGCGTCTGGCAAGTGACCACCTCTTGTCTCACCATACGGGACCTCGCCGTTGTATTCGCGCGCTTCGCGTGTATCGAGGAGCACAGCATCGCCACCTTCGAGCGCCTCTTCGACTTGCGTGATGTTCGCCGTGAGCTCTTCTCCTGGAGTCACCTCGAACGCCACGGGCGCGTCGATGATCTCCCAACGGTCGTTCTCATCGAGCTTCGCCAGCGCGTCATACCCGCCATCGACAATGCTCGCTCCCTGATGACCGAGCGCGCGTAGCATCCAGACGATGCGACCATCCTCTCCCCAACCTCCAGCAGGATCTCCTATGACCAGCACGTGGCGCGAGCGCGCGACGCCGAGCGCGCCCAGGCGCTGCTCGAGCAGCGTGACATCGTCGAGCAGCAAGCCTCGGTAGGGAGCATCCTGTCGCGAGAACTCCTGCCACGTCACGTTCGAGGAGCCTGTCAGTGTGTTGATTGTTGAAAAGGCGTCTGGCGAGCGCGTATCGAGAATCACTGCGCCTGTTGCTTCGAGGATTTCGGAGGCTCGCTCGGCGGATACAATCCAGTCAGCGCGGGCCTCTTCCCCACGCTCTTCTTCTGGAAGGTCAGGCCGGTCGACATAGGTGAAACAACCCGCCAACGCGCACGCGAACATGGTGAGCAGGGTGATATAAGTCGCACGCATCATCGCCAGAGAGTGAAGAGGTTTTGTTGATAATTGCGCGGCGCAAGTGCGCGCGATCGATTCATAAGTATGAAATGCGTCGGATCGCGCCAGGTTTCGTGCCCCCTCGCGTGTTCAATTGTTATTCGGGTCGGACTCCAGGGGGAGCTCGATGGAGAAGGTCGTGCCCTCGCCGACCTTGCTCTTCGCAGTGATCGTGCCGCCGAGCATTTGCGCGAGCGAGAGCGAAATGGCGAGCCCCAGACCTGTCCCGCCCGCGGCGTGTGTGGCGTCATTGTCCAACTGCTTGAACTCCTGAAAGAGCCCTTCGAGTTTCTCGGGGGGGATGCCCGAGCCGGTGTCGATGATGTCGAAGATCAGGAACGGCTGATGGTCATCACTGCTTTGCTCGCGAGCGCGGATCCTGAGCGTGATCGTGCCCTCCCTGGTGAACTTTGCCGCGTTCGAGATGAGGTTGATAAGCATCTGCCGAAGCTTGAGCGCGTCGGTGTAGAGATGCGTTTGCTCGATCCTGACCTCGAAGAGCAGCTGGTTGTGATGCGCCGCGATGATTGGCTCGAGCGTCGCGTAGAGCTCGTCGAGGAAGGTCGAGAGCTCGAAGCTCGCCTTGTGAATCGAGAGCTCTCCTGCCTCGATCTTGGAGAGGTCGAGGATGTTGTTGATCAGCTGGAGCAGGTGCTTGGCGGCGACGTTGATCTTGGAGAGGTCCTGGCTCAACGACGGGGCGCCGAGCTCTTCTGCTTCCTCTTCGACGAGCCCCACGTAGCCGATGATGGTGTTGAGCGGGGTGCGAAGTTCATGGCTCATATTTGCCAGGAACATGCTCTTCGAGCGGTTCGCTGCGATCGCCTCGTCGCGCGCGCTGCGCAGATCTTCATGGAGCTGGCGAAGGCTCGAGACATCTCTGAACAGGAGCACGATCTGACTGACCTGACCATCGAGCAGCAGCGGCGTCAGGCTGCAAGAGACCGGGAGGCTCGGGTTGCCTTCCCGATCGAGCAGGATCGCGTTGTCAAAGCGCAGCGTTTGCCCTGAGGAGAGCCGCTCGAGGATCTCTCTCTTTCTCCGCGCCTGCGCTTCGTCAGAGAGCGCGTCTTCGCCATCCCCCTCATCCGGGGACGGGGAGAGCAAGAACCTCGCGAGGATGTCTTTCTCCTGAATATCGCCTTGCGCGATCTCGAGTTTTTCGAGCGCCGCGGCGTTGGCGCTCAGGCATCTGCCATGAATCGAGAGCGTACAGAGCCCGTCCTCGAGCGCACGCATGACCGCATCCTGATGCGCGCTGCGTCTGGCCAACTCGGAGTTCGATCGCCTCTCGAGCTCCTGATACATCTCGCGCATCTCCTGGGAGGAGAGCTCGAGCGATCGCTCGATCAGGTAGCGATCCTCGTCGGATTGCTGGTAGCAACCGTTCACGCGCGTGAGGAACTTGCGCCACGTCTCGAGGTCCTCGGGCGTGGCGTCCGCGGATAGGGAGAGGCGCCTTAGCTGTCGCCGCAGGATGCTGTGGTAGTCAGTTTTCACTTATGACAGTCAGGGTCATGGTTTGGTTGTGAAGCGCGGTCTCTCCTCGCGCCGAACCGATGGGGCTGAGTTCTCCATACGAGTAGAAGCCGATCTGATGGGAACCTTCCGGGAGGTTGTCCATGGTGACCTCGAGCTCTTCTTCGATCCGCGCGCCCATCACGAGCCTTCGGCCAACGCAGCTGACCGCGAGTGAGAGCACGGGCGCGCTTTTCTTGGATGCGCCCGTGGCGATCGCGGCGTCCTCTGCGCCATCGACGAGGCGATCGAAGTTTGCCTTCATCAACTGCGCGTAGGCTCCCTCGGGGATGTCTCCGGCAAAGGTCACCGACTGCGCGTCTTCGTCCACGGCGAGGATCGTGCGCACGAGGTACTCTTCCGAGTCCGAGCGTTGCCTGATCGCGAGCGGAAAAAGGAGCCCTGCGCCAGGCAACTCGTCGGCGCGATCGCCGAGGTAGCGTTTGTAGAGATCGAGCGCGGGTTGATCGTCGAGTTCGAAGAGCAGGTTGTTCTCCGAGCGCGTGATCTTGCGCATCGGTCCAAACGGGTCCCAACCTCCACGCGACCCATGACTGATATCGACACGGTCGCCATAAAACCCTACCGCCACGATCTGGCGATCCTTGACTTCGCTGCCATGGAGGACCCAGGTTTTCCCAAAATCACTGCCGTCGCCAGCCAGTCCTCCGGTGACGATGGTGTTCGCGCCGAGCGTTTCGTTTAACCCTCGCACCAGCTCGCTCCCGTTGACGTGCAGACCGTCCGAGAGCACGTAGACGCCCGCCAGATCTTCGCTCGCCAGCTGCTCTGCGAGCGCCTGACCTGCGGCGAAGTCTCCCTCGACCTCATCGAGCGTGATGTGCGCGAGCGCGAGCCTCGTCGAGTCAAAACCCACCAGTGAGATCGTGAGCGTGTCATCGTAGACGCTGTCGGCAAGGATCTCGCCCGCCGTCGAGCAGCCGAGAATCACCGCGTCGGGGTAGGCGCTCTCGAGCGCCTCGAAGGGGGCCTTCTCCTGGTCCATGCGAGGAGAGCCGAAGACGAGCAGGAGCTGCTCGGGGTGGTCGAGCTTGGGGAGCGGCGAGAGGTTAAAACCGTCGCCTGCGCGGTACTGGAATGGGATGATCTTCATGGGGCTTGCCTCGTGAGTTGTGAGCGTGATTCTCAGTAGGCGTCCATGCTCTTCGCGTTTTCGATCGCCTCTCTGGCCCAGGGTTCGTCGACCTTCTCGAGGATGCGGACCGCGGCGCGCCTGATAGCCACCTCGGTGTTCCAGACCGCCTCCTCCAAATAGCGCATCGTATCGCGTGGGCGATCGATTTTATTTGCTTCCAGGAGCGTGTGGACATCATCACAGACGAGGACGACGTGATCGAGATCGGGCTCGACGGAGCTGTCCTCGAGGTCAAACGGCTTGAGTGAGCCGGAGACGCCGCTAAGTTCACACTTGCTGTGCGCGCGGCGGGCGAGGTCCTTTCCTAAAAGAGATAGCGCGTCCAGGTAGTCCTGGTGTTTCTGTCGCCCTTTGGCCATGACTTGTACCTCTCGCGGAGGGAATGGAGCTTCTCTCAGATTGGTATGTTTTGTGCGATTCATCAAGGTTCAATCACAACGTGTTTGTATGCGCGTCAGGTCACATTTGAATAGATGAATGCGATCCTGCTTTGTTATCTGAAAATTGCATGATCACATTTGTCTTCTTCGGTTCGAGGTACTCATGCCCGTGCACGCTGTCCCTGTTTCTATTATCACCGGCTTCCTCGGGGTCGGCAAAACCACCGCCATCGCGCGCCTGCTCGAACATCACCGCCCCGAGGGGGAGCGTTGGGCGGTGCTCGTCAACGAGTTTGGCGAGGTCGGCGTCGATGGGCTGCTGCTCGAAGACGCCGCCGAGCGCTCCGAGACCCGGAGCGCTCCGGTGTCCATCAAGGAGGTCCCCGGAGGCTGCATTTGTTGCACCGGCGGTGTCATGTTCCAGGTCGCGCTCACGCTCCTGCTCAAGGAGGCGAGGCCTGACAGGCTGATCATCGAACCCACCGGCATCGCCGAGCCCGGCGCGCTGCTCGACACGTTGGTCTCCTCCTACGAGGACGTTCTGTTGCCGCGCGCCACGATCACGCTCGTCGATCCCGAGCGGCTGCTCGATCCCAAATACGCCACGCACGATGCCTTCCTCGATCAGCTCGAGGCCGCAGATGTGCTCGTCGCCAACAAGATGGATCGCGCCAGCGAGGATGGAGAGCGCGCCTTCGATCGGCTTGTCGCCGAGAGCTTTCCGCCAAGGCTCGCCAGCGCCAAGACCACCCAGGGCGAGCTAGACCCGGCGTGGCTCGACCTCGACCCCACGCGCTTGCCCGAGGCGCCTGCGCAGAGCGCAGGCGCGCCAGCGGCCAACCTGGCGACCTCGGCGCGCCTTCCATTGATTCTTCGCGAGCGCGACATCCTGCGCTTTGAACGCGAGGAGAACGGCAACCAGACGCGCACATTTCTCTTTGGCCGTGCGCACTCGTTTCACTCCGAGAGGCTCTCCGCCTGGCTAAAGGAGATGGCTGCAGGTGGCGAGCTCATGCCCGACGGTTACGAGCGCCTCAAAGGGGTCTTCAACACCGATCGAGGGTGGGCCTCGGTCAATGGCACGCCAGAAGGCGCGACCTCTCGCCAGAGTCAGTATCGACGCGATTCTCGCGTCGAGATCATCGCGCCCGCTGGCAAAGACATCGATTGGATTACGATCGAAAACAGGCTCCATGCCGCGCTCGAGTCGTGAGATAAGTGCAGGGTCGAATCTCGAACCTCGTCGATCACGGAGTTGTCACCATGGACGAAGCAAACACCACGCTCCCCGAACTTCCTCAAGAACAATGGCCCTCGTGGTCAGAGACGCTGCGCTCTCAGATCACCTTCGACGGGATCGGGCGCTACGTGAGCGAGCTGCCGCCATTGGTGCTCGAGGATGGCGAGCATCGCTTGCCAGACAAGCTGGTCAAGTCACTGCTTAAGTCGCTCGAAATCACCGGCCCGTTCACGCAGAAGGGAAAGCGGAGCACGAAGCACCGCACCGTGTTCGCGCACCAGCGCGAGAAGATCAAAGCCGCCGTGCTCTCCTGCCACGAGGCGATCGACGAGGACAGTTCGCGAGCATTCGGGCGCGCGCTGATCGAACTCTGGCGAAGCAACCGCTTCTCCCAGGAGCTGCGTTGGTGCGCCTGGGGGGCTGGAGTGTTTGGCGATGACGTGACCGCGCTCGAGATCTTCGAGTTGATGCGCGAGTTCCAGCGCAAGGATGGCAAGTTCTGGTATTACAGCTCGATCGACTTGCTCGAGGTCCTCAAGTCATTGGATTCGGACATGGCGCGCATGACGCTCAGTTATTATGCGAACCAGGGGCGCTCGAAGATGCAGCGCGAGACGAAGACCTTTATCGACAACCAGGTCCAGGCGCTCGAGATCTCGCGCGAAGAGTACGAGGATCGCATCGTGCCGACGTGCAAGCTCGACGAGCGGGGCACACGCGCGCTCGACTTTGGCGGGCGCGTCTTCGAGGTCGCCGTCGGCGAGAATTTTTATCCCACGCTAAGGAGCGAGGAGGGCAAGCTCTACAAGAGCATGCCGAAAAAGCGCAGCGAGGATGACGCTCGCGCATACGCGAAGGCGAAGGATGACTGGGAGTATCTTCGCAAGGGATTGGTTCACGTCTTTCGCGTCCAGAGCCAGCGCCTCGAAGCGCTCATGATCGACGGGCGTCGATGGAGCTTCGAGGATTGGGAGCAATACATTCACCACCACCCGTTGATGCTGCTGTTCGCGCGCAACCTTTTGTGGGGTGTATACGATGCTGAAGGCAACCTCGAGCGCTGCTTTAGAGTCGCGATGGACAACACGCTCGCAGACATCGAGGATGACCTCTTCGAGTTGCCCGAGAACGCGATCGTGGGCTTGCCACATCCGCTCGAGATGACCACCGAGCGTCGCCAACGCTGGGGAGATGTGTTCCTCGATTACGAGCTGATCGCGCCCTTCGAGCAGCTCGGCCGCCCGACCTTCTCGCCAGAAGATGAAGAGACCTCTCCGGCCGCTCGCTTGGCCGGGCAGGAGGGCTCTCCGCGGCAGGCGCGCACGCACCTCAAGTACCACGGCTATTCACGCGCGGATGCCTATGGCGTGGCCACCTGGCATTCGCGCACGTTGAGCAATCGTCACATTCGCATCTGCATCGAGCTCTCGCCAGGGCTCGAGATCGGCTCCTACGAAAACGATGGCCCGCAACGCATCCGCGCGATCGATTTCCGGGCGCTCAACGGCAAGTCGATCGACCTCGAGAAGGTCGACCCCGTGGCCTTCTCCGAAGGCATCCTCGACGCCCGTAGCATCGTCTCCGGCGTGCTCGAAGATGCATCCGAGTGATTCTCTAAAAGGCGCCATTCTGCAACGTCGCGCCGGGAAAAGAGAGGGGGCGGTGTTTTGCCATCGTACATTGGCCGAGCGTTCCGGCTATCAAAACACCGCCCCCTCTCTTTTCCCTCGCCGACCTGTGCGCCATCTCCAGAATTAAAGAGCCGACGTACTTGGAGGACGTGTGCGGCGAGGTTATGCTTGCACGAGAAACCGCGTCGCTCTGGAGCAGCAGATGTCACGAGATAGCGAGGCCGCGTGGCCTCCAAAAGATAAGCCCTGGTGTTACTTCCTCGAACTCGAGCTCGAGAACATCCGTTGCTTTGGCGAGAAGGTGAAGCTCGACCTGCGCGATCCTGAAGACGACGCCGTCCCTGCGCGCTGGACAGTTATTTTAGGCGAGAACGGAACCGGTAAGACGACCTTGTTGCAGGCTTTCGTGGCAATGCAACCAGTATGGCATGCACGCCATAAAGAGGATGAGGTCGATGCAATGATTTATACCCTCAACCCTCCAGTGATGAAGGGGTGGAGAGAGGGTGCGTTGGCTAAATCCAGAGCGTTGGATGTTCATGTTCAGTTGAGTTATCAGGTTTTTAAGGCGACAGATAATTCTGACACTGCTCACGTATCATATGGGATTTCGAGCGTTGGTTTGATCGGTGGAGGATATGCAGGAGTTCCTGAATGTGATGCTCGTGCTGTTGTCATTGCCTATGGTTCTCAACGCCAGGTTGGTTCTCCGCAAACCAACAACACCCCTGATGATTTAAAGCACGGTTACGAGACCCTCTTCGACGAATCCCTGGCGTTGCCAAATCCTGCCGAGCGCGTGATGCGGGCATATTTGCTCTCGACGCTCGATGGCGAGGAGGAGGGGGTTCGAGAAGAAGCGAGGAAGCGCTACGAGAGGTTGAAGGCGTCGCTGGTCGAGGCGCTGCCTGATGTGCAGAAGGTCTCGATCAAGGCGCGCGATGGGCAACCTGTGGTGCTCTTTACCACGCACTATGGTGAGGTCCCTTTCGAGCAATTGAGCGCGGGGTATCGCACCATGGCGGCCTGGGTCGCAGACCTTGTCGTGCGTATGGTCGAGTATTATCCAGAGAGCGAAGCGCCGCTCACCGAGCCTGCGATCGTGTGCATCGACGAGTTCGATCTTCACCTGCATCCGGCCTGGCAGCGCGAGAGCATCGCGTTCCTCACAAAGACGTTCCCCGCGACGCAGTTCATCGTCACCGCGCACAGCCCGCTCGTGGTCCAATCCGCGCCAGATGCAAACGTCGTCGTGCTGCGGCGTGATGGTGATCAGGTGCGCATCGAGAACGATCCTGTGAGGGTTGGCAACTGGCGCATCGACCAGATCTTGACCAGCGAGTTGTTTGGTCTGAAGACCGCGAGGCGACCCGATGTGCAAGAGGTCCTCGAAGAGCGCGCGGCGTTGCTGGGGAAGCAGGATCTTTCGGATGAAGAGCGCGAGAGGTTGCGAGAACTCGATGCCAGGGCTGCATCGATCCCTGCCGCCGAGAGCGCAGAGTTGATCGAGGCGAGGAAGTTCTTGCTCGATCTCACCGCCGAGCTGGGTCAGGGGCGAGAGGGTTAGGCGTGATAAAGCTCGAAAGAGATGCGCTCCCCGCGGCGCATCCGTTGCTCGTCGATGGCTCGTCGAAGATGGCGAAAGAGCTCGCGCGTTGGCGCCAGGGCTCGAGTGCGTTCAAGGCAAAGCTCGACGAGAAGGTGTGGGGTTCATGCAAGCGTGACCTGCAACGCATCCAACATGGAAAGTGTTGTTACTGCGAGACTCAGTTCGCGTCCTCTGATTATGGCGCGGTGGAGCACTATCGCCCTAAACATGGCGTCCGCAATGTGCCATCACACCCTGGTTACTGGTGGCTAGCCTACTCCTGGGACAACCTGCTTCTGTCGTGCAATGTGTGCAACTCGAGCTTCAAACAGACGCATTTCCCATTGGCCGATGAGTCCAAACGTATAGACGATCCAGCAGGCAACCTCGATGACGAGGACCCTCGAATTCTCGATCCATTCCGCGATGATCCTTCCGACCACATTCGCTTTCGCAAAGAGGTTGCTTCACCTCTCACTGAAAAGGGAAAGGCTACGATCGAGTTGTGTGGATTAAACAGAACAGAGAACAGGTCGAACCCTGCTGTTCCCTTGAATGATGGTTTGCAAGAGAGCCGGCGAGAGCATTACGAGGTGCTCGAAGCGCTTTACAAGGCGCTCTCTGGCAACACACGCGGGCGTATCGGGCAGCTGCTCCTCGATGATGTCGAGTGGCAGCGGCGCTGGGCTGTGCTCGAGTCCAGGGTCTTGGGCCCGAGGGCTCCTTATCTCGCCATGGTTCGCCAGGCCTTTCTGGATGATTTCGATTTGGTGCGTTGAGTGGTTCTCCAAAATGGAAAGAAGCTGACCTCTTCTGGAAAACCGGGGGTGGAAGGGGTATAAACAGGTCACTTTGGTGGGATTAAATCGGGCGCAACCTCGCGCGACGAACGCGAGGAGATGGAGAAGGAGGTCGATCGTGAGCGAGCAGGCCAGAGAGCTGTTGTACGATGAGGACGTGGAGGCGTTCAACGCGTGGCGTCGCGAGAACCCCGAGGAGCCGATCGTGCTCGACCGGGAGGATTTGGCGGGGCTCGATCTGAGCGGCGCCTGGTTGATGGGCGCTTCGCTTCGAGGCACGAACCTGGCGCACGCGCGCCTCGTACACACGATCTTTTCCGGCGCGACGATGGACGAGGCCGACTTGCACTCGGCGGATTTGACCGAAGCGAGCTTCGGGCCGCCGAGGTTGATCGAGGCGGACTTGCTGCAGAGCCCGCTCGGCAAATCGATGCTCAGGGGCGCGAGCTGCAAGAGCGCGAACTTCGAGCTCGCCACGCTCACGAGCACGGACTTTCGCGAGTCCGATTTGACGAACGCGGACTTCTCGCGAAGCAACCACGCAGACGCCTCCTTTGACGCCGCGATCCTCTCGGGCGCGAACATGCCCACGGAGGCCGCCACGCTCGAGGAGCGCACCTGGGGCGCGCTCAAGGGGCTGACGAGTTCTCAAAAACAATCCTACGTGCAGACCCTCTACGCCATCGCTTGCGTGGACGGTGATTTTGACGAGAGCGAGCAGGCGTTCCTGTTCACCATCGCCAACCATATGGATCTCACGCCCGAGGAGTTCGAGGCGTGCATCCCGAGCGGCGAGATGGTGCTCTCGGATATCGAGATCGATCCTCCGGATGACCCCGAGCTTCGAGTGCAGTGGTTGCGAAATATCATCGTCATGATCGCCGCCGACGGTGTGCTCGCGCCCGCAGAATACCAGACCTGCCTCTACTTCGCGGACCAGCTCGGCTTCCCGCAGCAGGTCGTCGACGAGGTGCTCGGCGCGCTGCGCATCTGAAGATCTCGACGCCATCGCAAAAAAGGGACCCGTCGGGTCCCTTTTTTGCGTTCTCATAAGAGACGCATCGCGCCGTTTTGAATCCTGGCGCGCTATGATACGTCCACAAAAACGTGAAGTGCTTTGTGCTTTCGTGCACAATACAGCGCGACTGACCCGACTCACATGGTGAGTCTTGTTTGACAACCTCGCGGTCGCTTTCGACATGGCGAGGAATGATTTGGATGTTTGGATCACGGGTTACGCTTGCTACGCTCGGGCATATAAACCGACAACAGCAGGCAAAACAGCAAAGGAGCATGAGATGCGCAGCGTACAGCAGAAGCAGAGCAAGAGGTGGGCATTGGTTTTGGCGGGCGCGGTCGTTTTCGGCGGGCTCGCCTGTACCTCCTCGACGACAGGCAACCTGGGGAACCTCGAGTTCTACTACACCGCCGATGACGAGGTCGGGAACTTCAACAAGCCGATCGCTGCGGGCGCCAAGCTCGAGGTCTTCGTCCAGGATGCTGGCGATGGAAGCGATCGTCAGGCGACGCTTCAAAACGCCACCACCGATGATGAGGGCATCGCGCGCGTCGCGTCCTTTAGCGGCAACAGCATGATCATCGAGGGCGTCTCCGAGGGGAGCTTCGAGATCAACGTCGAGGCCACCGTCGCGCGCACTGGCGAGACCGAGGAGGACGCCGTCAACATGCTCGTGCGCGTCCCTGAGGTGCTTATCCTGAGCCACACGTGCGAGGCGCATGGCAACAACAGCGCCTATTACCTGGCTGGCGATGAGGTCTACATCCCCTTCGATATGGAGCTCGAGGATGGCCAGGATGTCATCGGCTACGGGTACTATCCCGTGGAGCTCGACTCGACGCTCGCGACGCTCGTCGAGGGGCAGAAAGGGCAGGCGACCATCCGCTACAAGCTCGGCGAGGAGACCGGGGAGGTGACGCTCACCTCGACCATCGATGACACCACCGCGAGCATCAAGATCGCTACCGAGGATCAGATCGGCGGCGTGCGCCTCGATAACCCCGAAGACGAGATTTCGCTCGGCCAGACCGAGCTGGTCTTTGTCAACCCGCTCATCGAGGACGAGGAGGTGTGTCAATCCAACGCAGAAATCACCGCGACCTCCACCACCCCCGAGATTTGCGACGTCAAGCCAGGATTCCCCGAGTTCGGCCAGGACAACATGGACGTCCCCGAGCTCACCGAGACGGGCTCGACCGGTTGGGTCGAGATCTCAGGAAAGGCTGAAGGGGATTGCTCCTTCGACGTCACCTACCCCAAGGGCAATGGTGGCGAGGGCGTGACCGCCTCGTTCACGCTCCCCGTCAAAGGGTGAGCACACGACGCCCCGAGGTTCGGGGCTTGTTCTTTCGATGATGACGCCCGATGCTTGCGACCCGAGCAGCATCGGGCGTTTTTTATCTCACACGCGCGAATCAGAATGATCCTACTCGAAGAAGATGGACTGATCCTGGTGAACAAGCCCGCGGGGATGCCAACCGCGGGGGATTTCCTCGAGCAACCAGGGAGCCTGCAGTTCGAGCTGATGCAGCAATACAGGCGTATGATCTGGGCCGTGCATCAGCTCGACAAGGAGACCTCCGGGCTCAACGTCTTCGTGCGCAGGAAGGCGCTGGTGCAAGCCTGGACCGAGCGCATGAAGGATGGGCAAAAGGAGTATCTGGCGATCTGCCACGGCGTTCCTGATGCGTCATCGCTCTGGGTGGACGAGCCGACGGACTGGATACCCGAGCGCAAGCGCCGTGGCGTCGTCGCTGATGGGAAGCCCTCGCGCACCGAGTTCAGGGTGCTCGATGAGAGCGGTGATTTTGCGCTGCTCGCGGCGAAGTTGCACACCGGACGCACGCATCAGATCCGCGTGCACCTCGAACACATCGGCCATCCGCTCGTCGGAGAGCAGCGCTACAGGGAGCCTCCCTGCGCGCTCGCGCCCCGTCAGATGCTCCACGCCTGGAGGCTCGAGATCGAAGGCCACGAGGTGCCCGATGCGCCGCTCCCCGAAGATTTCGCGCAGGTGCTAGGTAAACTCGGGCTGACCTTCTCGGAATAGACCTGCCACAAACCTCGGTTGGGGGGGGTATCGCGACACGACTCCCGTGACGTGAGCACCTGCCGAGGTCTCTCATGTGAAGCGCTCACACAACTCGACCTGAGTGATATTCGATGTGATTCACGCCGAATATCGCTCTCGTGATGTATCGCGCCTGTTTATTCATGGCGCTGGTGCATCGATCTATCCATCAAAACCTGACGGATCGATAGCGCGCCTCGAGCGCGCTCGTTTTGCCCGCTCGTTTTGCCGCTCGAACCTCATGAAAGGAGGAGCTCGTCGTGGTGGGGCGTGAGTTGGCGAGGTGGATCGCTCTGCCTTGTCGACAGGTGGGTGAGATCCGTCTGGAGCGATGCCGTGTCGACAGGCACGCCATTGCTCGGGAGGAGATCTCGAGATGAAGAGAGCACCCGATGAGGATGTGCAGTGGGAGTACCAGTTTTATCCCACACCACCAGCGCTGGCGGCGAAGCTCGTCGCGTTGGCGGATATTGGCCCGGAGGACATCGTCCTCGAGCCTTCGGCGGGGCGAGGGGTGTTGTTGCGGGAGATCGCGACCTACAACCCCGCGCGCGTCGAGTGTTGTGAGTTGATGCCAGAGAATCGCGCGTATCTGATCGCGCAGGGGTGGGAGGTTGTCGAGGAGGACTTCCTCGCGCTCGAAACCTATGCGCGCTACACGCGCATCGTGGCCAATCCTCCGTTTAGCGGAGGTCAGGACATGCGGCACGTGCGTCATATGTACGCGCTGCTCGGTTTTGGCGGGATCATGGTCGCGGTGATGAGCGCGAAGTTCCTCGAGTCCGCGCTCGAGGAACACATCGCGTTCCACCGCTGGCTCGAAGATCGCCAGGCGCTCGTGGAGCCGCTCGGCGTCGGCGCTTTCGACGAGATCGGCGTCGACGTGGCGACCGCGCTGGTGATTCTTGGCAAGTGATACCGACGCCAGAGAACAAAAAAGCGCCGATGTGGCGAGTTGCCCGAGGCAACTCGCCACATCGGCGCTTTTTTGGTTTCTTGAACCGGCGCGATCGCTGCTCGGGCAGTTCAGGTGGTCAGCGCCATCAGAACGCCTGCGTCGTAGCCGTTGACCTCGACGTCCATGGCGACGCGGTTGACCTGGCCGTTGCCAGCGCGCAGCACGGTCGTGACGGTCTGTGGGAGGTCATCTCCAGGGTAGTAGATCTTTTCGAGGACGCACGAGCCGAGCGAGCCCTCGAATGTGCGCGAGAGGATGTTGAAGATCTCCCAGATGTTCTCCTCGATGACCGGGGTGATGTCATTGTCCTTGGCGGCGCGTTGGGCGACCTTGGCCGGTATCATGGTCAAGGCCGCGCCGGTGGAGCAGGCAAAGCTCAGGTCCGCGGCGCACATGGCGGTGACCTGATTGGTGCGGCGTTGACGATAGAGCGCGACGACGAGGTTCTTGTCGCGCAGGCGGCTGTTGCCTCGTTGAGATTCGACGCGCACGCGCCGACCCAGCAGACCACCGAGCAAGTCGCGGACGGTGTTGAGCTCGGGCATTTCGGCGTTCTCTTTGAGCATGGTGGTCTCCTTTCCAGGTCGTGCGAGAGCGAGGTGCAGCGCGCTCCGGGGAGGAGCGAGCCGCGCCTTGTCTCTTTTGGGTCAGTCAGTTGACAGGCAAGCGCAACGTGAAGTGCGCGGCGGACGAGTCTTCCAGGGTCAGCTCGAGGTTGGCGATCCTCGGTGGGTCGTGGAGGAAGGAGGCCATGTCCAACCCTGTCGGTATCCCGAGCTGAAAGTGTTCGTGGTGATGGTGGAGCCTTCCCTTCAGACCGCCCGCCAGGATGTTGCACACCTCTCCGAGCGCATCCTGGAGATCGAGCCCGAACTCTTCGAGCATCTCGGCGTCCATGCCGAGCAGCGCGCTGGCCAGTTGTCTACAGACGTTCTCTTCGGCGAAGAATCCGATCTCGACGACAGCGTCGTCGATCTCGAGCTGGATGCTCGAGCCGAGGTAATTCTCGGTGGGGACCTCCGCCTGGTGGACCTTGATCGGGAGGGCGCCAAAGATCACGGGTGAGATCTCTTCGATAACCTCCATCGTTTGCTCGAGCCAGGGATCGAGCGTCGTATCGAGCTCCGGGGAGTGTTCGTTCGTCATCACAAAACCGCCTGCAGTGAGTCCCTCAAGGTGTCTTCGGTGAAGGGTTTGGTGACCATGAATTTCGCGCCCGCGTCGGCCGCGCGCTGGCGCAGCTCGGGCGTGCCCTCCGTGGTGATGAAACCACAGGTGAGCTCGGGCTTCTCGACCTTGAGGGTCTCGAGAACTTCGATTCCGGTCATCTCGGGCATGTTCCAGTCGAGCATGACGAGGTCATAGTTGGTGGCGCGGATCTTCTCGAGCGCCTCGACGCCGTTGGTCGCCTCGGCGACCTCCCAGGAGTCGAAGCCTGCCTGGCGAAGTGTACGGCGGATGATCATGCGCATGGCCTTGCTGTCGTCGACGATGAGGACGTTCATGTCTTCTCTTCCTGTCTTTGGAGGTTGGTTGTTTTGCGGGCAACGCTTCGCCCACGCTCTGGTTATCGTAACTTGTAGTAGGTTGCTTTATGGGTATGTTCTCTTTTGAACTCATCATCGATCATTTGGATGGTTTCTGCTGCTCCCAGGAGGAGATAGCCATCGCGCCCGAGCTGCCTCTTGACCTTGGAGAGGATCTGCTTCCGAGTCTCCGTGGAGAAGTAGTAGAGGACGTTGCGCATGAAGATGATGTCCATCCTGGGGAGCATCGGCCACGGCTTGATGAGGTTGACCTGTTGGAAGGTCACCATCTCGCGTAGCTCGGGCTTGATGACCCACTTGGCCCCGTCCTGGTCGAAGTAGCGCACGAGGTATTTGGCGGGCATGCCGCGGTTGATCTCGAGCTGCGAGTAGACCCCTTGCTGGGCGCGTTCGAGGATCTCGGTGCTCAGGTCGGTGGCCATCAGGTTTACCCGCCAGCCGAGCCGGAGCTGCGGGAAGCGCTCGAGCAGGATGATGCACGTGCTGTAGATCTCCTGACCGCTCGAGCAGGCCGCTGACCAGATGTTGATCGTGCGCGTGGCCTGGTTGGCTTTCATCACCTCCGGGACGATCTCTCTGGCGAGCGCGTCGAAGACGGGCATATCGCGAAAGAAGCTCGTCTCGTTGGTGGTCATGGCGTCGACGACCTTCTCGTGCAACGGCCCAGCCGCCGCTTGCTTGAGCTGATCGACGAGCTCGCTGTAGTTGGTCAAACCCTCGCGATGAATGATCGGTTGGAGCCTTGCCTCGACGAGGTATTGTTTGTTCTCCCCCAACTCTATCGCGGAGCGTGCGCGGACAAACTCGCGCAAGAAGTCGAAGTCGTTTTGCGACAATTCCATGTTCTTATCTCCTCGGAGCCAGGACGTTTTCGGTGCCGTTTTGCGTGATGAGGGCGCCAGGTTGGACCATGGAGGTCATGCGGCCCGCGATTTGATCGAGCGGGAGCACCTCGTCGGCGATCCCCGCGTTGACGATCGCGCCCGGGATGCCCCAGACCACGCTCGATGCCTCGTCCTGGGCGATGATTTGGCCACCGGCCAGGTTGATCGCCTTGCCACCATCACGTCCATCATGGCCCATACCTGTGAGCGCGATGGCCAGTGTGTTCTCGCCGCAGATCTTTGCCGCGGAGTGAAAGAGCAGGTCGATGGCCGGGCGACAGGCGTTCACTGGTGGGCTGTCCTCGAGCTTGAGGAGGAGCCCATCGGGCGCTGCGCGCACCATCAGGTGCCTGTCTCCAGGCGCGATCCAGACCTCGCCAGGTTTGATGAGGACGTTGCTGCGAGCCTCTCTGACGGTCAGCGCCGATTTCTTGTCGAGCTGCTGCGCGAGCAACTCGGTGAACTTCTCGGGCATATGTTGTGCGATGAGGATCGGGACCGGGAAGCTCGCCGCCAGCAGCGGGATGATCCCGGCGAGCGCCTTGGGGCCGCCCGTGGAGGACCCGATCACGATGAGCTCGATCTTCTTGCGTTTGCGGAGCGCCTTGCGTGGGCGAGGCGCAGACGAGGCGGCTTTGGCCGGCTGAGTTCGCGCTGGCGAGCTGATCGGCGTCGGAGCTACTTTGGGCGCCGTCACAGGCTTTGACACCGAGGTGAGCGTTGGCGTCTTCGTGCTCGATGTCCGCTGCTTCGCCTTGAACGTGTTGCTCGCCTGATGCGATTGTTCGAGCGAAGGAACGAGCCCGCTCGCCGCGCGCTTGAAGTTGCTCGCTGTGGGCATTCTCCTGAACGGGTTGCCGTTTTCGGCTGGCGTTGAAAACAGCGGGATGAGTTTCTCGCGCAGATGTCTCAGCCCGAACGCGAGGTCATCGAGGTCGCGAGGCTTCTCGACGTGGCGATCGATGGGGCAGTGGTTCACCGCGGCGATGCCCGATATGCGATCGATGGCGAGAGCGCTGTGGCTGATGACGAGCGTATCTCCGAGCTCTTCATTGAGTTTCTTGTAGAACCACCCGCGCTCCTCTTCCGAAGTCTGCGAGGGGTCGAAGATGACGATGTCTACCCCACGCCCGTGGAGCGCGGCGTCGAAGGGGACATCTCGCTCCGGGCGTGGAATGTGGGTGATCCGAATGCTCGGATCGCGTTCGATGATCTTGTTGATCAACCGGACCCACAACATGTCCGCTTCGATTAGAAGCACGTTGTTGGCTTTCATGCCGGGCTCACTTCGAGTTGGTGCGTCGCTCCTTTTTTGGAGCGCTGCTCTGTGGAGACTCGTCGCGATGGCGCGACAAGCCCGTACGGGGCGCTTGTGTAAAGGGCAGTGCGATCACGAGAGCAGCGAGAGGAGCTCGAGCTTTTCGACCAACGCCTCCCTGGTGAAAGGCTTCATCAGGTACTCGTCCGCGCCAGCTTCGAGCGCACGCATCACGCTCGATGCCTGGCTCTCGGTCGTGACCATCATCACCAGCATCGAGTCAAACCGCGCATCCTGGCGGATGCGGCAGACAAACTCGAGCCCGTTCATCACCGGCGTGTTCCAGTCCACGAGCGCGATGTCTACCGGGCCAGTCTCTGCCAGCCGCTCGAGCGCGTCCGCGCCATGTTCGGCTTCGATCGCCTCGAACCCCAGCGGTTGCAGCGAGCGTTTGATGATCGTGCGCATCGTCTTCGAGTCGTCGAGTACGAGTGCTTTCATGGGAGCCTCCTTGTGGATGGTGCGAGCGCTGCGCGCCCCATGACGCGTTCGGGCTCCAGGACTATCAGGAGTCGATCCTCGAGCTTGAAGACCGATGAGAAGTAGGTCGAGTCGTAGGTGATCGTGTTCGGGAGCGGCGCTCGCAGCGAGCCAGGGATGTCGAGCACATCCCCGATGGCGTCGACCAAAAAGCTCACGGTCCCCTCGCTCGTGCGCACCACGATGTTCATCTGCTCTTCCTTTGCGGCCTCATCGCATGGGGTCACGTGAAGCAGCTTTCGCAGATCGATCGCGGTCACGATCTGTCCCCTCAGGTTGATCAACCCGCGGACCTCGCTCGGCGCGTGCGGTACATTGGTCATGGCCTGCGGTCGCAGGATTTCCTGGACCTGAATGACGTCGATCCCCAGGAAGAGATCGCCCAGATGAAAGGTGCAGAACTGGTTGTTGTGCTCAAGCATGGAGGGTTCCTCCCAGTCGTTTTGCGGTGAGATCGAAGAGCGCGTCGACGTCGAGGTGCTCGATCACGGTGCCCGTGGTGATGGAGACGGCGCGAATGCCCGCGCGCTTTCCTTCGCGCATGCTCCTGGATGAGACCTCGACGATGTCGAGGATTTGCTCGACCACCAGGCCGATGGTCTGGCCTTCGCGAGAGAGCACCACCACGTGAAGCAGCCCCTCCTCGGGCGGTCGCCATGTCCCCGTGCGGAAGACCTCACAGGTACACACCAGCGGCAGGACCTCGTCGCGGTACTGGATGACATACCCGGAGCCGATCTCCTCGATGTTTGCGGCGGGGAACTCCTCGAGGCGCGCGACCTGAGAGAGCGCGCAGGCGTACTGTGTGCCCTCGAAGCTTCGCAGCAAGAGCGTCTCTTCGCGCTCCTCGCGCGCTTGCTCGTGGTGCTCTTCGATGCCCGCGTGGTGATGCTTCTCGTCCAACACGCCGACCTCTTGCGCCAACCCCATGGTGTCCAGAATCAACGCGACGCGACCATCTCCCATGATCGTCGCGCCAGCGAAGTAGGGGATGCTCTTGAGGTACTTGCCCAGCGGCTTGACCACGATCTCTTCGGTGTCATAGACATCGCGTACGACGAGCCCGAACTGCTGGTGATCCCCCTGGACGACGACGATGTAGATGTCGTGCTCGTTGTTATGTGGTGCGGGGTCTCCTCCGAGGACCTCGTCGAGCGAAATCAACGGGAGGAGCTCGCCGCGCAACCTGTAGACTGGCGCGCCATAGACGGTCTCGATCTCCTGCTCGATGCGGTCGCGCTCCACGCGCACGAGCTCCACCAGGCTCATCTGTGGGATGGCGAAGAGGTCTCCGCTCGTGGCCACGATGAGCGCCGGGATGATGGCCAACGTCAGCGGGATCTTTAGCCGGAAGGTCGTCCCTCTGCCGCGCGAGCTCTGGATCTCGATCATCCCCCCGATCTTCTCCATGTGCGTCTTGACCACGTCCATCCCCACGCCTCTGCCCGAGACGTTGGTGACGGCGCGCGCTGTCGAGAGGCCTGGGTGGAAGATCAGCTCGAGCGCCTCGCGGTCGCTCATGCGCTGGAGCTGCTCGGCGTTGTAGAGGCCGTTGTCGAGCGCCTTGGCCTTGAGCCTTCGGACGTCCAGGCCCGCGCCATCATCGCTGATCTCGATGTTGACCTGCCCCCCCTCGTGATAGGCGCGGATGCGGATCATGCCGGTCAGTGATTTGTGCATCGCCTCGCGCACTTCCGGCGCCTCGATGCCATGATCCACGGCGTTGCGGATGATGTGCGTGAGCGGATCGCGCACGACCTCCATCAGGGTGCGATCGAGCTCGGTTTGCGTCCCCTCCATCTCGATTTCGATCTTCTTGCCGAGGCTGTTCGAGAGGTCGCGCACCATGCGAGGGACCTTCTTGAGGATGTTCCCCACAGGTTGCATGCGCGCCTTCATCACCCCCTCCTGGAGCTCACTCGTCAGGAGGTTGAGCGCCTGCGACGCGCCCACCAATTCGGGGTGATCCATGTACGACGAGAACTGGAGGATGCGGTTCCTCGCCAGCACTAGCTCGCCCACGAGGTTCATCAGCTTATCGAGCAGCTCCACGTCCACGCGCACGCTCGTCTCGCTCAGGCGCTGGCTGCTCCTGTTGCTTGTTTTGCTCTCCTTTTTTTGTTCGGCGGCGGGGACTGGTGGCGAGGGCGGTTTTGCTGCCGAACGAGCCGACGCGGCGATGCTGTGATCGACCTGGGGAGGTTCCCACGAGGGTTCGGATGACTCGGCGTCATCGTCACTCTCTTCGTCCTGTTCATCGTCGTCGTCTTGCAGGTCGAGCTCATCGATCGAGGGCGCCGAGGTGGTGATATCCTCATCCTCCACGTCCTCGTCTTCGTCGCGCTTATCCTCCTCGGCGAGCTGCTCTTCGAGCCCATGGACGAGCTGGGTCGGGGTGTCGTCTTCGAAGACGCGGTGCTGCTCTTCCTCCTCGCGCGCGGTGTCGTCTTCGCCCTCGCCATCGAGGACCGCGCGGATGCGATCGCGGACGTCGTCGTGGTCGTTGCTTCCCTCTTCGCCGGTCGCCTCGATATCGGACAACATCGAGCGCACCGCGTCGGCGAGCGCGAGCAAGACGTCGGTCGTCTCGCGACTGCTCGCGCGACGACCGTCGCGGAGTTCATCGAGCAGGCTCTCGCCGACGTGTGTCAGCGACTCGAGCTTGCTCAATCCCAGAAAACCCGTCGTGCCTTTAATGGTGTGAATAGTGCGAAAGATGTTGTTCAGGCGGGCCTGATCGTCGGGGTTCTTCTCGAGCTCGATCAGATCCTCGTCGACTTGATCGAGGTTCTCGTAACTCTCGATCAGAAACTCTTCCAGGATATCGTCCATGATTGCATACCTCGGGGGACGTTGATGCTGTCAGGGACAACAACGGATCTGAGGCGTGCTTGGTTTAACGAATAACGCGCACCGGTGTTCGGAGAAGAGGGAGGAGGTCTTGTGAGAGGATCGGTGCTCGAGCGAAAAGAGCCGCCCGGCCATTTTGCTGACAGGTGTGCTCGACGCGACCCTACAGCAAAATGGCCGGGCGGCTCTTTTCGCGCGCCGCGCTGGCGCGAGCCCGGGGTTGTGAAATCACTCGGCCTCGAGCGTCTCGCTCGAGGTCATCCCGGCCTCGACCTCCTCGCGAGAGAAGGGCCACTGGCGATAGGTGCCATCGAGCCAGTCCTGCGTGTCGGGGCCGTTCCCCTTTGGCCAGTTGAAGTGGGTGACAGGGCGGTCGTTGTCATCGAAAACGGTGACCGTGCGGAACACCGCGCCCGCGAACGAGCGGCAGTTTTGCGCGAGCTCCTCGCTCTCCCAACAGCGCGATTGCGCCACATTGATCGAGGTATCATCACCTCCGGTGGGGTCCTGCGTGGCGAGGTCGTCGGGCGTCGTGTAATAGGCCACGTGGAGATCTCCCCAGACGCCTTCTCTGACGCCATCGAAGGTCTTGGCGGCCGCGAGCGCCTGTGCCAGCGCGAGCGCCATGTCGCGTTGGCCATCCTCGCCGAGCAAGACCTCGTTTTGATCCAGGATGGCGCGCGTCATCAACTTGACGATGGTCACGGGTTGGGCGTCATCGACGGCGAAGAAGAGCATCGTCGAGACGTTGTCCTTGAGCAGCGCGCGCGATGCGTAGGTGATCCAGAGCCTCCAGACGAGCGCCTCGCGCGAGTCCTTGCTCATCACCGTATCCCACGACTCGAGCGCGTCGAGCGTGTCCGAGAGCTCCTGCTTATCACATGCCGGAAGCTCGCTCTCCTCGGGCGGTTGCGCCACGCAGTCCTCGTCGGGCAACGCCTCGACGGCCTGACGCAGATAGGGGAGCAGATCCTCGGCGATGAGGCTGCGCTGATCGAGTTGCAGGGTCTGCATCTCTTCGCGCGTGATGTCTCCTCGCTCGGTCAACTCGGTCAAACGATCGCGAAGCTCCGCGGCGCGAAAGCCTGGTGCGTAGAAGCTGCCGTAGTAAAACTCGTCGTCGAGAGGATCGTTGTCCGAGGTGTGGCCCCAGGGGTCGTTGTTGGCCGTCATCAGGAAGGGCTGTGAACCATCGAGCCTTGGCATCCTCGACTCGGGCAAGTAGCCGCGCAACCACAGGTTGTTCGGGTCCTTGCCATCCATGACCATGTTCGGGGTGCCGCGCGTCTCGAGCGGGCCACGATCCGGCACGTTGCCGTTGGTGTGGTAGACGTGCCCTGCGCTCGTGGCGGCTTGCCAGTTCTGCATCCCCACGCGCTGGCGACCGATGGCGGTGGTGAAATCTTCGAGCGTGGTGGCGCGGTCAAAATCAAGGAACATGAACAGCTCGGTGTTTGGCTCCCAGCCAGGCCAACCGAGCAGCAGCTCCCCTCGCACGATCAGCCCCTTTGGCACGGGCAGTAACGCATCTGGAAGCAGGACGCCGTAGCCGGGGATCTCCTCGACGATAATCTCGCGCTCGTCCATCCCTTCCTCGGTGCGAACCTTGATGACCTCGGTGCGCTGCTCGAGCGCTGTGGTGAAGCCGCCGAGCTGCGCGGTCATCTCCTCGCGATCCACGCGCACATCCCACAGATCGGTGAGGTCGGCAAAGTGCGTGGTCGCCGCCCAGGTGAGCTTGTCATTATGACCGAGCTGGATGCCAGGGATGCCGATGAAGGCAAACCCCATCACGTCGAAGGCGCCTCCTGCATCCGCCGAGTTCAGGTGCATCAGGTACAGGTCGTTTGGGTCGTGGAGCCCCGAGTGAGAATCATTGGCCACGATCGGCTTCCCATTAAACGTGTGGTCCCCGTGCACAGACCACCCATTGCTCCCCTCGCCGACGCGCAGGTTGTAGCGGAAGCGGCGCAGCGCCTCGATCAGCGTGTTCAACTCGTCGGGAGCGACTTCGACGGGCTCCTCGGGCAGCCTGTCGAGCGGAGAAGGAGCGAGCGAGGGCTGTAGCGCGGCGGGCATAAAGCTCGTGCCCCAGACCATGGTGAAGGCGTCCGCGCCAGGTTGAAAGATCGCCAACTCCTTGAACGCGGCGGGTTGCGTGCGCGCCAGAAAGGTCGTCAGCAGATCGAACTCCAGCGTCGAGGAGTAGCCAAACTGGATGCGGATGCCGATCGAGATCAGGTCCGCCGGTGAGAAGGGCTCGGGGGGGTAATCATTGCGCTCGAAGCCCTCGGGGAGCAGCGTCTCGTCCGCCAGGACCTCGGCCACGCGGCGGTTGATCCCTGAGGTATACGCCAGCAGGAGCTCGTAATCCCCAGGCCGCTCCTTGGCCATCGCCTCGAGCGATGGCATCGCCCACTTCTCGAACCCGAGCACGTGCGCCTGGATATCATTGCTGACGCCATCCTCTCCAAAGACCTCGGCCATGCGCCCGGTGGCTTTCCTGCGGTTGAGGTCGAGCGTGAAGAGGCGATCGGTGGCCACGAGGTAACCCGAGGCGTAGAAGAGATCGCGGTCGCTCTGGGCGAAGACGTGCGGGATTCCATGCTCGTCATGGATGATGTCGACCCCGGCGCGCAGCTTCACCTCGCGGGTCAGCGAAGGGGTCGCAAGCTCGGGGTAGGGCGGCGAGGGGGTCGCGTCGATGCCTGGCAGCTCGGGCTTGTTCGCGTCGGTCGAATCCTGGCAACCCACCAGAAATGAAGAGAGCGTTAACGAGAGGATGAGCAAGATATTGAGCGACTCGCGCACGGTGCGCCTCCAGGTTGGAGTGAGGGCGAGGGAGCATACATAAGATGCCATGGAAGCTAGCAAAGGCGCCGACGTGATGCCACTGCGAATGCTCTCTAGCCACTCCCTCGAGCCTCGTATCAGTCGGTCCAGGATTACTACCTCGTAATACAAAGTAGCTTGATCGAAACATCGCGACCTGCTTGAATGAGGAGCGTAGAGAACGTTTGGATAACAGGTTCGAGAGCACATGAGCGATCGTTTCGTCACACAGCTGCGAAAGGGACTCGTCGAGTTGAGCATCCTTGCTCGGCTCAGGCGCGGCGAGAGTTATGGGTACGCCTTGTTAAAGAGCCTGCAGGCGTATCGGGGGTTGGAGTTGACCGAGAGCACGGTCTACCCGGCGCTCGCGCGCATGCTCGAAGAGGGTTGGTTGAGCGCCCGGATGGTCGAGAGCTCGAAGGGACCACCCAGGCGCTACTACGCGCTCACGCTCGATGGAGAGGCGCGGCTCGAGCAAATCAAGGTCTACTGGCGCGGCATCACCGCAGCGATCGACGAGCTGCTGGATGACACCGATGGCACACCGTAGAAATGCACCCCCCGAGGAGGATGTGATGGAGCAAAATACACCCCACGAGTGGGTCTCGCGCTACATCGCCGAGGTCGAGGTCGCCATGAGCGAGGGCGGCGTCGCGGCCAGCGCTCGCGAGGTTGTCCTGGACGAGCTCGCCGCGCAGTACCACGAGGAGCTCGCCATGCGCGGCGCAGACCTCGCCGCGCAGTGGGAATGGCTTGGCTCACGTCCATCGCCCAGAGACTTCGCGAGCGCCTATCACGAACACGCGCCGCTCGAACTCACGGCTCCCATAGCCAGCGGTTCTGTGCCCGCGAGTGATTTCAGGGAGTCAGGAACCCTCGCCCTGGGCGTCGCGTTGCTCGCTGCGCCGCTGGCGATCCTCGCTGGCGCTATCATCTCTTCGTCTGGCCATGATGGCGAGCACGTCGGGTTCCTGTTGTTCATCGCGCTCGAGGTCGTCGCGATCGCCCTCGGGCTGCTCTCCTGGAGCACACGTCGGGGGAAAGTCGCTGCCATCCTCGGCATCGCGCTCCCCACGCTCGCCACGATCCTCGGGGCGCTAGGCTCCTGAAAAACCAGGCGCTTCGAAGCAGCGCATTTTTGTTTGTCAGCACACTACTATGTAAAGCGAGGTACCATGATGAAAGAACGCACCTCTCCACAACACATGACGCGCCTGTGGTGTGGTCTGTGTTGCCTATCGCTGCTCTCGAACTTCGCGTGCACTGGTCCCGATGGCGATCCTCCCGAAACCACGCCGCCTGTGATCCTCTATGATATGGAGACGAGCGCCCCGGATCAGAGCGCGGCGATGGATCTCGGCGCGCTCGATATGAAGTCAGACGCCAGTGATATGGGGGATGTCTTCGAGGATATGACCGCTGGCATGGAGGACATGGGGGCGCCAGCAGATATGCAAGATATGCCCGAGGATATGTCCGCTGCGCAGACGCGCCCGTTTCTTCTGGGGTTCACCACTTGGCCCTACGATCTGACGGTGCAAGCCGTCGAAGATACCTACGATCGTATCCTGAACGAGGGGGACATCATCACGCACCACATCATGGGAGGGGTCCCCTGGCAGGAGGCGCTAGATGGCGCCGATTACCCCGCAGGCGTGGAGGCAAACATCTGTGAGCGCCTCCGCTTGACCTACCCCGATGATACGATCTCGCCGGACGCCAGCGGGCGCTGTTTCGCGCCCCAGCGCGCGGACAAACGCCCGGTCTATCTGGCCGTCGATAGCTTGAACTCGGGCCGCACGACCATGTCCGAGTACTGGGGAAGCGCCGAGAACCAACCTCGCGCGATGTATGGAGAGTGGGGGAGCCGAGGTTTCGCCGACCAGGAGTCAGCAGATGCATACGCTGCCTTTGCCATCGACATGATCGCGCGCTTCGAGCCCGGCTTGTTTAACTTCGGGACCGAGGCCAGTGATTTGATCCTGCACGACATGCAGGCGTGGCAGGAGTACGTGATCTTCGCGCAGCGCGTGAGCGCCAAGATCAAAGCCGCTTACCCGGACCTCCCGATCATGGTCTCGGTCGCGCTCAAGACGCCGGGGTCTTCCAGGGCGATGCTCATCTCCGAGAACCTCGGCGAGGTCGTCGATACCGTCGATGTACTCGGCGTGAGCGTGTATCCGTACGCGTTCTTTGAGCCTGCCTACCGGGATGATCCTGACACGCTGCCGTCAAACTGGCTCTCTCAGGCCGAGGCGCTCGCTGGCGGCAGGCCGATCGCCATCACCGAGACGGGCTACATCGCAGAAGATCTCGTCGTCGAGGAGTTCGGGCTCGAGGTCTCCTCGTCACCACAGAAACAGGATCGCTTCGTGGAGATGCTGTTTGACGAGTGCGAGCGTATGAACTGCATCATGATCAACTGGTTTACGATCGTCGACTTCGACCGCCTGTGGGTCGCGATTGGCTCCGATTCGATCTCGGCGCTCTGGAGAGATTCTGGTCTGTTCGACGAGATGTTCTCGCCAAGACCCGCTTTGCAGCGTTGGCGCGCCTGGAAGGCGCGGCGTTTCGAGTTGCCCGAGCAGTGAGGATGAGGTTGCTACATGATGGAGAAGGAAGGGGCGCATCTCTCGGTATGAGTTGGCTGCTCCTCGCGGTCGCGTGCTTCGGGCTCACGGGCTGCGTTGGCCTGACGGGGGGAGGGCGATGGCATTACAAGGAGAAGCGCGCGGAGTTCTACGCGGGGAGCTATGCCCGCGCTCAGGTCGTGCGACCCTTCGGGCTCTCGGCCTCGGTGGTCTACCCCTTTGACAGTCAGCCTGCCTGGGAGGCAAGGCTTGGCCCGGAGCTCGGTCTCACGCTGAGTGAAGACCTGAGGCAATGGGAACCCGCGATGCACCTGGGCTTTGCCTATGGGTTCGGGCAGGGGTTTAACGTCCAGTTTTCGGCATGCGCCGGGATGTACAACACCACCGAGTTCTTCGCGTGCGGGAGATGGAGCAGCGTGGATTGGTTGGCGCTCGACCTGAACGCGGGGTTCTTCTTTCTGGCGCTGCGTGATCCGGGCATCTTGCGGACGGGGTTGTGAATGGAGGAGCGAAGACAGCTCGTCACGGTTGCCTGTTTACTGTTCGCGCTCGCGCTCGCGGCGCTCGCTTGCACGGGTCCATCGTCATCAGATCCAGATGTCGAGCTCGCGCCGTTGCCACAGGAGCCTCCATCGTTGGAGGAGCGCACGGGCTTTGACGGCTATGATTCTCCCTACATTGGCAAGACGGGGAGTTGGGATGGTGCAGCGAGGCAGGGCAACGGTGACCCCAGGATCGAGCACCTCGATATGGAGGCGTCGATGGGGCTTCGTTGGACCTTCATGACGCTCTACTGGTCGAAGCTCGAACCGGATGGACCTGTCCTGTTATCCGATGGGGATGTGCCTGTGTCCTGGCAGCATGTCGATCAGTTCGTGCGTGATGCCAGGGCGCGTGACCTGCATATCTTGTTGCAGATCACGGTTGGAGGGAACGCGGGTGGCCCTCCCGATTGGGCCGGAAGGCGCGTCGCGGGGAGCAGCGCTCCAGAGGATATGGACGCGCTCGTGGCGTTCGTCGTCAAGGTGTTCGAGCGATACAGGCCAGGTGGTGTGCTCGCCAGCGAGGAAGGGTGGGGCGATGAGTATGGCGTGCTCGCGCTCGAGCTCGGGAACGAGCCGGGGAGCTACCTGACCAACTGGAGTAAGACCGCGGCTGATTACGCCGAGTTTGTCACCCGCGCGAGCGAAGCGCTGAAGAAGATCGACGAGCGCGTGTTGGTGCTCGGGCCAGCCATCGCAGCAGGGGATATCGATTGGCTCGAGCAAGTGGTGGACGCGAACCACGGGAGCGCGTCGGAGGAGCTGACGGAGCAGGGCGTCGAATACGCCATCGGACCAGGCGTCGACGTGGTGACGTTTCACAACTACGAGCAGCTCGATCAGGTGTTTGCAGGAGAGCCGCATCGTATCCAGCAGGTGTTCGCGGACGTGCGCGCTGTCTTCGAGCGGTTCGAGGAGCAAGAGGGGTTCGAGTACGCCCCCAAGCTGCACTACTGGCATACGGAAGGGGGTTATGATTACCTGAGCTTTGCCAGCGATACGAAGCGAGCAAACTGGATGCTGCAGTTCTTCGCGAGGTCATTTCATGCGGGGATGCGCAAGGTCACGATCCAGGATGCGCACGGGTTCGTGCTCCAGCAGGCTGCGGTGAGGACCATGGTCGAGCTGCTCCCGGACCCCTTCCCGATGGAGCGCGTCAACGCCGAGCTTGGCATCGATCGAGATGACGCCGAGGTCTTCCGCGTGATTCGTGATGATGGCGCGACGGTGTACCTGTTGTGGGCGGCCAACGGCGTGTGGAGGAGGCGCGTTTCACTGCCTGTTTCGTCAAAGCGCGTCGTGCGCGTTTCGCGTGATGGCGAGCGCGAGCCGCTCGAGGCAAGCGGTGGAGAGGTCGAGCTTGTCCTCCGAGGCTCCTCACCTTTCTCCGAGCCTCTCTTTGTCGTGGACGGTCCATAGGAAATCAGAGTTTTCGAGGTCTCGTTTTTGTCGCCTCGTGAAAGAAAAGTTTAAAAAATTATCGATGTGATGAAATAAAAACGAATGAGGTCAGGTATTACATTACGCAAGCTGCGAGGGACCCACCCGAAACGGTGACAGGGAAACTCGAAAAAGAGATGAAACGAGGAGAAGGAACCATGTTCGAACGAGAATTCTTTCGAGAACATATCGATGACCGCGATATCACCGGTCATGCCTGCTGACTCCCTTGTACACCTCCCTCACGATAAGGCGTTCGTCCTGAACCCTTAGAAGCGAGTGTCGGTCAAGGTTTTCAGACCGCATGACCCGACACCAGCGAAGAAACAAGCAACAGACATAGCGCATCAGGCGTCCCAGGAAGTCGTGACGTGAATCACACATCTTGCCGCCACAGTACTGGACATCGCGAAAGCGCGAGCTCTGGACATCCTGTCCTCATGACTCGCTCACGTGCTGCCAGCGTACAATCTCGCGCCATATCCGTTCGTTTCTTCACCCGAAGCAACCATACATCGTCGCCCTCTCGAACCCATGGCCCTGTCGTCTAGTGGTCGAGGATCTCCGGCTCTCGCCCGGAAGGCACGGGTTCGAATCCCGTCGGGGCTACTACGAGGCGTCCGAGCTCGCGCTCTGGAACCGCTCCAGTTGTCACGAGCCGATGCCCCTCGAGAGGTGAATTGTATGTGTGGTGTGGGTGTAATGTTTGAAGTAAGTGTTTAAAAGTTTTGGCCCTGTGGTCCAGTGGTGACGACGCCTGATTCTCAGTCAGGAAACGAGGGTTCGATTCCCTCCAGGGTCATTCGTCTTGTGCGAATGATTTGTACAGGATGATAGCGCACGCCCTGTTGGTCTAGTGGTGATGATGTCCGATTGTCTCTCGGACGGCACCGGTTCGATTCCGGTACGGGGCGCTCAGAGCGCAGCTCTGGCGAGCGGTGGAAATCACCGCCTCGTGGGCCTGTAGTCTAGTGGTTACGACGCCTGATTCTCAGTCAGGAAGCGAGGGTTCGATTCCCTTCAGGCCTACTCGTGGTGCTCATCGCATCACACCCATACGCCTCGTTGGTCCAACGGCAAGGATGCTCGGTTGTCTCCCGGGAGGTACCGGTTCGATTCCGGTACGAGGCGCTCCGCGATATCACACGTGATACCGCGTACATACGCCCCATTGTTCTAATGGTGATGATATCCGACTGTCTATCGGATGGTACCGGTTCGATTCCGGTATGGGGCGCTGGTCATCCGCTGTGACGTCGGTCACCTGGCGAGGTGATTTTCATATGCCCCATTGTTCCAGTGGTCAGGATGCTCGGCTGTCTCCCGGGCGGCACCGGTTCGAATCCGGTATGGGGCGCTGGCAAAGCGCGACGCGCTTTGCCCACATGGCCCTGTGGTCCAAAGGTCAGGATCTCCGGCTTTCAATCGGAGGGTGCTGGGTTCGAGCCCCGCCAGGGTCACTTTCGAAGCGAGGCGGAGGCGCAGATGATTCTCATCTGCGCCTCCGCCTCGCTTCTTCGCGTTCAGCAACCGTGTCATTCCTCGAGCAGCTTCTCTCTGGGGGCGACGCGGATGATATCACCGCGTTGCTCGTACCCGAGGTCGAGCGATTGCAACATCGTCAAAAACACCTGGTCGACGGGAGCATCTCGCACGGTCAGTGTCACGGTCCCCTTGACCTCTTCATCTGCGATGATGTTGACGCCTCCTTCGCTCGCGAACAACCTGAGCGCGTTGGCGATGTCGACCTCACGCATATCGATCGAGATGCGTCGCTTGCTCATGCCCGCCACGGTCACCGCGCGGTATGGGTCGACGACGCGCTCGGTCGCGGGCTCCTCTTGCACTGGGCGAATCACGATGGTGGGCCGGGCGTAGGGTTTGTCTGGCGGGGATGCCGCCGCAGAGTGGATGGCCTTTTCTGATGCGGGCGGAGGAGGATGCAGCTCGGCGTCTTCTGCATGCTGTGCGCTGCCTGCCGAGGTCGCGCACCCCGCGAAAATCAGCGCGAGTGACATCGATGCGCTGATTGTTTTTAACCTCTCGAACATCCTCGGTTTCCTCTTTGGTCGCCGCGCGATTCTCCACGTTTTCAATAGTATAGCATACTCGCTCGCGAACGATCGATCGTGGTCATATGACTGTCCGGAGGGCTTGTTTCTGTTTCGAGTAACGTTTTTGTGAGACTATCTCACTTGGTGTTGTGGCTATACGCTTACGGAGTTCCCTTGTTCGACGAAGGTCTTGTGATCGCCGAGATCCGTGCAGATATGCCGGGCTGGGCGCGTTTGCTAGGTATCTTTGGCCCTGCGTTGTTGGCTTGGCTTTGGGGGGTGGTGGCAACCTCGCTACTTGTATTCCTGGTTTCACGTCGGTTCGTGGTGCTCGATCTGGAGACGCATTGGACCGAGCGCGCTCGTCACTGGGCACCAGTTCAGTCGACCTCCAAAGGGATGTACGCGTTTGCGTCACTCGTCGGTGCGTGCCTCGGTTTGCATACGAGCGGTCCATTCTCGTTGTTTCCGGTGGGGGTGGCGATCCTGGTCGGGGCGGTTGGTGGCTACGCGGGTGTTTTGACCGCGGAGTTGCTCTGTCTGCCCTGGTTCGGGGCCACTACGAGGCGTGCTTTGTTCCGCCGTTATCTCATCTCGAGGCTTTGCTTTGGCATGGGGACGCCCTTTGGCTTTGCCGCGTTGGCCTGTGTCGATATGTCGATGAGCATGTGGCGATGGGGATTGATGTCGGTCTTTGTCTCGCTCTACGTGGTCGCCTCCCTCTGGGTCCCTGTCGGGCCAGCGCTGCGGTTTGGCGCGATGCGTTTGGCCAGCGCACCCCATCAGGAGATATTGCACAGCGTCAGCCGGAGGTTGGGGCACGAGCCACGCCCGCTCCTGATCTGTGATTTGGGCATCGCCAATGCGTTCGCGCTCTATCTTGTCGGTCGCATCGTGATCTCCGACCAGCTCGTGGAGGTGCTGGAGGAGGAGGAGCTCGAGCTCCTCCTGGCGCACGAGGTCGCTCACCTGGAAGATTCTGTCGTGAGCAGATTCGGCGCGGCGCTCAGGTTGACTCCGCGAGCGCTGTTTCCCTTTATTTTGGCGTCCGCATTCGAATCCCACTGGGTTGCCATCGGGTTGACTGCTTTGGCGGCCCTGTTGTGGTGGATAGGGATCCGAAACGAACGAAACATGGAAGATCATGCCGATGAGGTGGGAGCGACGCAGCAGTTCGATGAGGGCTCCTACGCGCGCATCCTCGAGAAGATTTACGCTTACAACCTGGACCCCGCGGTGACTCGTTACCGAGAAACACACGCTCATCTTTACGATCGCATGCTCGCTGCTGGCGTCACTCCTGACTATCCTCGTCCCGAACCTCCTCCTGAATACCGCATCTCGATCGGGCTGGTCGCCTGGACCCCGGCATGGCTCGCCGTATTCTCGCTCTTTTTCATGTACGAGCACCAACAGCGCTGGTTGCCAGAAGATCAGGCAAGAGCAGTAACCTCGATTTTTGGAGGGGCTCCGGTCCTCGCCGAGCGCCTCTCGTACCACCACGCCTCACTCGGTGAATACGACGCTTCCGTAAGATACGCCAAAGGGATGGTTATCGCCGATGAGGGCTCGCTTATTTCGACGCTCCACCTTGCCTTCAGGCAGTGTGAAGCGGGGTTGGCCGAGGACGCCAGGGCGACCCATGCGCGAGCCCTCGAACTCGCGAGACAAACCGAGCGCGAGGCTGTCTTGAAAGATCCAGAACACCGCGAGTCGATGCATCACGATGCGCTGATGTCGAGGTTTCCTGATTGCAAGGTTCAGTAGGAGTTGTGGCCGAGCTCGACCTTGCCGCGAAACACCCAGTAGATGATGCACGTGTAGGTCAGGACGAGCGGCGCGCCGATGAACGCGATGATTTGCATCAGGTGCAGCGTGCCGTGCGATGAAGATGCGTTGTAAATCGTCAGGCTCTTGCCGTCTGCCAACGTGGTGAGGATCAGGTTCGGAAAGAGCGCGGCGCCAAACAGCGTGGCGAGCGCTGCGATCGTGCAGCACGAGGATAAGAACGCGTAACCTGGCCTCCCGAGATGAATCGCGCGCGGGATGTTCGCGATGGCGAGCACGTTGAGCAACACGATCACCCAGGCGATCGGATACTCCTTGAAGTTCTGCGTGGCGTGCGGCGCGACCTGGAAGGTCGCGATCGTGGTCAAGAGATACGCGACGAGGAAGAACCCGAAGGTTCGCCACATCCAGTGATGCGCGCGCTCCTGAAGCTCCCCCTCAGTCTTCAAATACAGGTAGATCGTGCCGTGCATGGCGAACGTGGCCACGGCCATCGTACCGACCATCAACCCGTAGGGTTGCAGCAGATCGAGCAATTCCCCTCGAAAGATGAACCTCTCGTCGATCGGCAGCCCTTGGATGCTTCCTCCGACGGCGACCCCGAAGATAAAGGTCGTCACCGTGCTCGCCATAAAGAACCCGACATCCCACGCCTTGCGCCAGAGCGGGTTGTCTGACTTCGAGCGAAACTCGAGCGAGACGGCTCGAAAAATCAGCCCGAACAACACCAGGTGCAGCGGCAAATAGAACATCGAGAAGGCGGTGGCGTAGGCTTCGGGGAAGGCCGCGAAGAGCGCGCCGCCAAAGACCACGAGCCAGACCTCGTTCCCATCCCAGAGCGGACCGATGGAGTTCATCGTGATCCTTCGCTCGTGATCGGTCTTGGCGACCAGCAAGTGCATGATCCCGACCCCGAGATCGAACCCATCGAGGATCGCATAGCCCGCCAGAAAGAAGCCGACGGTGACAAACCAGAAGATCTGTAAGGTTTCGAATTCCATCATCGTCTTACTCCTCTTCCCTGGTGGCGTCTTCATCGCGAATGCCGCTCAACGAGTGGCCTTTTCCTGGTCTGGTGAGGTCTGCTGTGGCGACGAGCAGGTCCTTTCCTCCCGAGATTGGCGCGCCCCCGTGAGGTGCGGCGCTGACTGCTGGCTCGGGCCCGTGCTGGATCTTGTGGTTGAGCACCCAGACCCAGACCGCGAATAACATCGCATAAATCAACCCGAACATGATGATGCTCGTGAGGACATGCTCGGCGACGACCGCTTCGCTCAGGCCATCCGAGGTGCGCAGGTGCCCGTACACGATAAAGGGCTGGCGACCGACCTCGGCGCTCACCCAGCCCGCCTGGTTGGCGATATAAGGGCCGACGACGGCGAAGACATGCGCCCAGAGCAACCATCGCTTCTCGAACAGCGTGCCTCGCCAGAGGAAGAAGCAGGAGAGCAGCGTCAGCCCGATGAAGAACATCCCGAGCGCGATCATCACGTGGTACGTCATGAAGGGGAGGAACACTGGCGGCTCGTCCTCATCAGGGATCTGGTCGAGCCCCTTGATCGGCGTCTCGAAGTCGCCATGGACGAGGAACGAGAGCATCCCCGGTATGGCGACGCCATACCTTACCTCCTGCGCCTCCTCGTCAGGCCAGCCGATGATGTAGAGCGGCGAGCCTCCCTCGCCGGTGTGGAAGTGCCCCTCGAAGGCGGCGAGCTTGGCGGGTTGGTTTTCGGCGACCATGTTGGCGTTCGAGTGGCCTGACACGGCGATGAGCAAGCTCGAGGTGGTCCCCAGCGCGAGCGCGATCTTGAAGGAGCGCTTGGCAAAGTCGAGGTGGCGCTCCTTGATGATGTAGTAAGCCGAGATACTCATCACGAAGAAGGCGCCCAGGATGAACGCGCCGAGCAGCGTGTGCGTTAGCCTGTCCACGGTCGAGGGGTTGAAGACCATCGCCCAGAAGTCGAGGATCTCGGCGCGAGGTCCGTTCGGGCCATTGACGATATGATACCCGGCGGGGGTTTGTTGCCAGGAGTTGGCGATGATGATCCAGACCGAGGAGAAGATCGATCCGAGCGAGACCATCAACGTCGAGAAGAAGTGCATCTTCGGTCCGACGCGATCCCAGCCGAAGACGAGCACGGCGAGGAAGCCAGACTCCAGAAAGAAGGCAAACAGCCCCTCGGCCGCGAGCGCCGAGCCGAAGACATCGCCCACATACCTCGAGTAGGCCGCCCAGTTGGTGCCGAACTCGAACTCCATCACGATGCCGCTCGCCACGCCCATGGCGAAGTTTACGGCGAAGACCCGCGTCCAAAATCGCGCCATCGCCTCGTATTGAGGGTCGCGCGTCTTGAGGAACATCCCCTCCATCATCACCAGCAAGAGGCCCAGGCCGATCGAGAGCGGAGGGAAGATGTAGTGGAACATGATCGTGAAGGCGAACTGCAACCTGGATAGCAGCAAAACGTCGAGTTCCATGATTCCTCCGCTTGTTTGGGGCGCGATCGACCGGAGTGAGAATCACTCGCCGGGCAAAAGAAGAGCCCCTATCTCTCTTGTTGTAAGAGATAGGGGCTAACAAGGCGTGCCTCAACGCGTCAAGCTGTCGCGGTGCAGGATCGCGTCGCTTGCTCGAGCCACGCGGACTCCTTGTCGGACAGCATCGGCGCGAGCGTCTCGCGAACGCGCGAGTGGTAGGCGTCGAGCCAGTGCCGCTCCTGTTCAGTGAGCAGCTCGGGCAGCACGAGCCGCAGGTCGATCGGCGCGAGCGTCAGCGTCTCGAAGCTCAACATCTCCGTCTCGCCGCCTTCGATCTCCTCGGCGGGGGAGACCATGATGAGGTTCTCGATGCGAATCCCGTAGGCTTCCTCTTTGTAGTAGCCAGGCTCGTTGGAGAGGATCATGCCCGGCTCGAGGTTGGTGTCGTTGTTGCGCGGCGAGATGCTCTGAGGCCCTTCGTGGACGCTCAGGAAGCTGCCGACACCGTGACCTGTGCCGTGCGCGAAGTTGAGCCCCGCGTTCCAGAGCGCGTGCCGCGCGAGCAGGTCGAGTTGGGTACCAGTGGTTTTTTGAGGAAAGCGCGCCAGCGTGAGCTGGATCATGCCCTTGAGGACGAGCGTGAAGCGACGCTTCATCTCCTGGCTTGGAGCGCCAACGGCGACGGTGCGCGTGATATCCGTGGTGCCATCGCTGTACTGGCCGCCGGAGTCGATCAGGTACAGCGTGTCACTGGTGAAGGTGCGGTTGCTCGCCGGGGTCGCGCGGTAGTGGATGATGGCGCCGTTGGGGCCAAATCCAGAAATGCTCGGGAAACTCAGTCCTCTGAAATGTTCGCCCTGCGCGCGGAAGTTCTCGAGCGCGTCCGATGCCTCGATCTCGGTGAGGTTGCCTTCGGGGATGCGCTCGTCGAGCCAGCAGAGGAACCGGGTTATCGCGACGCCATCTCGGATATGCGCCTGCCTCGTGCCTTCGCGCTCGGCGGGGTTTTTCCTGGCGCGCGGGAGCTCTGTGAGATCCTTCCCGGCGACGACCTCGGCGCCAGCGTCTTCGAGCGCTCGTGAGAGCTTGAGTACACAGCTCGCGCGGTCGACGTGCACGCGCGTCTTCTTCTCCTGATCTTTCTTCGGGAGCGCTGCCAGCGCCCCGAGTAGATCTTCTGGAGGGAGGATCTCGACGCCATCGGCGGCGAGCGCTTCCTGCGCGTCGCGAGTGATTTTTCGCGCGTCCATAAACAACTGCACGCGCCCATGCTCGCTGCCATCATCGACGAGCAACGTGTAGCCGAGTGGGAGCGGCGTGAAGGGGACATCTCCGCCGCGGATGTTGAGCAACCATGCGGTCGAAGGCGTCGCCGTGAGCAGCGTGGCGTGGAGGTGCTGATCGCGCATCTCGGCCAGGATTTGTTGGCGTTTTTGCTGCCTGGAGACGCCCGCGAACTCGAGCGGGTGCGTGGTGACCGGCGCCAGTGGTTCGGACGGGCGATCCTCCCAGGTCTCATCGACGAGGTTTGCATCCAGCGCGCGAAGTTCGACGCCGGTGTGCTCGAGCTTCTTCTCCAGATCATCCCAGAACGCTTGCGTGACGAGCCAGGTGTCCAACCCGATGACATCCCCTTCGCTCATCGACGAGCGCAACCAGTCACGAAGCTTGACCTCGCCGAGCACGAGCGCTTCGAGCTCCTCGGTGTTGACCTGTTGCTTGATCTGGATGGAGTAGCGTCCGTCGGTGAAGACGCCGCCGCCTTCAAGCTTTACGAACGCCATCCCCGCAGAACCGGTGAAGCCGGTGGCGTTGGCCAGACGCTCCGCGCATGGCGGCACGTACTCTCCGCGGTATCTGTCACCTCTGGGGATGAAGAAGGCGGTCACATCGTGGGCCTTCATCGCCTCGCGGATCGCGTTGATCCTGGCGCTCGAGCCCGGCGCTGGTGCCTCGGGGGAGCTCGCCGCGAGCGTCGCCAGCCGTGTGCGCAGTGCTGATGTCAGGTCCTCATCGGGGTTCGGCGCGATGAGCGCGAGCCAGGAATCCTGTGCGTGCACTTCCTCGGGGGCGCCGAGGATGCCATGGAGGATCTCGTCCACTTGCTCGGGCGTATAGCTGCTGCCGCATCGCTCGAGCGCTGCAGCGTCAATCGTCGTTTGGGTCATGGCGTTCTCGTGATGTACCAATATGAGATGAGGTTTTTGAAGCGGACCAGCGTCATCCTCGCGCAGTTTATCGAGAGCTCCGCTCTAGTCGAGTTTGTAGTCCGAGACCACGATTTCGTAACGCTCGAAGGGCGCATGACGGCTCGAGTCGAGCGAGATCAGGAGCGTGTCTCCTGGATCGAGCGGAGGATCGTAGACACCGTTGAGGTAGCTATCCTCCGAGAGGATCATTTCACCCTTCTTATCATAGATGCGTTTCTCGAGCTTGACCGTACGCAATTTCTTGGTGCCCGTGTTCTTTACCGCCAACTCGAGCTTGTGATCGACGGTGCCAGCCTTGCCATAGAGAGGTGTCTCCGACTTGTCGAGCCTGGGGGTTGCCTCGAGCTTGATGCCATCGGGCTGCGCGCCGACCCAACCCACCGCGAATGGTTTCCCATCCTCGTAGGTGTTGCTGGTCGGAGCGCTCTTTGCCGAGACGAGCGTGATCACGATTTTTTTTGCGTCCTCGGTGATCGGAAGGCGGGCGTCGAAGTGTGTCATATCCCCTGGTCGCAGGGGAGGCTTGTACCCCTGGTGGATATCCTCGGTATCCCCGGCGAGGATCTTGCCCTTCGCGTCCATGATGTGAATGTCTGCCTTGAGCTGCTCGATATCCTGCTTCGAGCCGTTGAGGATCGAGAAGCCGACCGAGGCTTCATTGTTGTAATGCGTATCTATGGACTTCGATTCGAGGGTCATCTTCTCGAGCGATGAGACCTTGTTCACGACCTCGATGTCGATGTTGGCGAAGCGTTGCTCGACCGAGGCGGGTTCATCATTCAAGAACTCCTGTATGGGGCTCGAGACCTCCGGCATGGCGATCTTGATATCGGGAGGATCGATATCGTGCGGGTGAGGGTTTGACTCTGGTGCGATGAACACGACGACGGCGATGGCGACGGCGACCAAAAGCCCCGCCGCCACGAGCGCGGCTCTGGCACCCTGTGATTGCGCTGCGGTTGCTGTGGCCTGTGCTGCCTGAGGAGAGGGCGGTGTGGCGACCAGTTGTCGATCGATCGCCTGGAGCGCTGCGAGCGCCTGCCTGGCGTCCTCGAAGCGATCCTCGACGTTTGGATCGAGCAGGCGATCGAGGAAGTCTCGCAGCCCTGGCGAGATGTTGACGCGGCCATGAAAGTCGAGGCGCATGCGTTGCAGCGGCATCTGCGCCGGGTGCACGTGCGAGAGCGCGTGCACGGCGGTCGCGCCGAGCGCGTACAGGTCAGTCGCCGGGACGCTACGCCCCATGAACTGCTCGGGCGCCATGTAACCGCTCGTGCCCACGATCGTGGAGCCGATCATCGAGGCCGTGGTCAGCACGGCCTGGATCGCGCCAAAGTCGATGAGCGACCACGAGCCATCGGCGCCCTGGATGATGTTCGAGGGTTTGATGTCCCGGTGAATCACCGGGGGATTCTTGGTCTGGAGGTAGACAAGGATCTCGAGCAGGCTCGCGAGCATCGCCTTGATCTCATCCTCGCGAAAGCGTCGCCCGGACTCGAGGAGCTCAGCGAGCGTCGGACCCTCGAGGTATTCCTGGATGAGCAGGAAGCGCGCGACCTCATCTTCTTCCTCGTGATAGGCGCCGAGGTAAGAGGGGATGCGCGCGTGATCGAGCTGCGCGAGGACCTCTCCCTCGCGCTCGAACAGTTCGATCGCCTTCCAGTTCTCGAGGTGCGCGAGGTGGAGTTGTTTGACGACGACCTCCTGCTCGGTCTGTTCGTCGAGCGCGAGGTAGGTGCGCGCCTGTCCTCCGGCGCCGAGCTCTCGGATGATGACGTAGCGGCCAGCGATCCTCTCCACCGAGGGCGCGAGCGGGTTATCCTCTCGCTCGCCGCGGAGCGCTCGCTCGGTGCGAACCTGCGCGGTGAGAAACGATCTCAGGCGCTCTTCTTCTGCCTCGTCGAGGTGTCCGTTGCCGTCGAGATCATAGGACGCGAACCGCGCGGGGTCCTGGCGGATTTCTTCGAGGAGCTTCTCGACCTCGGCTTCGATGCTCGTGCTCATCTTCGGGCTCTCCTTGTGCGTTGTCGCCGTCACCTGTCGTGTCGGATGTCAGTGAGGCAACCGTCAGGATACCATTTCTTGTTTCTTTCTTGAGGAGAACTTTTTTTCGCGGCTGGTTTGCACACCGCGGTGGCCAGGAGGGTGTTGAAGAGATGGAGTTTTGCGTTGGAGCCCCCCTAAAACGGCGCTGTTTCAAGAGGCAAGGAGCCAGCAGGCTGGCTCCTTGCCTGCCATGGTGAAGCAAAATCCTCGAAGTATGGTTTTGGCGCCATAGCCAGGGTGAGACGGCGCGTTTTTGCCCCCCCATCGCTCGCTACGCTCGGATAGGGGGGAAACTCGCGCTTCGA
>Ga0208061_100046_pt1 | contig 38875 bp, 22 predicted proteins | sample DeeseametaMP0555_FD_184209 | JGI IMG/M metagenome (GOLD analysis project Ga0208061, IMG submission 184209) | Marine microbial communities from the Deep Atlantic Ocean - MP0555 (SPAdes) | ecosystem: Environmental > Aquatic > Marine > Oceanic | place: South Atlantic Ocean | collected 2011-01-23 | reverse complement strand
TGACGTCGAAGTCGAGCGTTTGCGCGGTGTCCGAGCCGATCACCGTGATCCCTCCATTGCCCAGACCGAGCGGCCTGAAGCGGAGCGCGTCGTAACCATCCTGGGCGTGCGCCGTGGTCGCCGCGAGCAGGATGCCGCCGACGGTCAAAAACGCTGCCGCGCGAGCGAGCGCGTGGCGCCTGCGTCGCGTCGCGAATAGGCCAAAGAGCAACAGGCCGAGGAGCGCGCCGGTGGGAGATGGCGCGTTTGTCGAGGCGCTCGCGCAACCAGCGCCAGCGGCGATCGCGCCCGCCGGGCGCCGGTGCCCTGGGTAGTCTCTCGAGCGCAGCGGATCGGTCTCGGCCTCGACCTCTTCACCGTCATCTGTGCCGTCGCCATCGCTGTCTTCTTCGAAAGGATCGGTCCCGAGCATCTCCTCTTCTTCGTTTGTCAGGCCATCGCCATCGATGTCCGTATCACAGGCGTCGCCGCGCTCGTCGCGGTCGAGGTCTTCCTGCATCGGGTTGGCGTCTCTGGGGCAGTTGTCGAGCTGGTCATCGACGCTGTCGCCGTCGTCATCCGCGTCACAGAGGTCACCCTGACCGTCCTCGTCGAGGTCATCCTGGTCGGGGTTGATCACGAAGGGGCAGTTGTCCATCGCGTCGGCGACGCCGTCGCTGTCCGTATCCTCGTCACAGGCATCGCCGATGCCGTCCTCGTCGTTGTCTTCCTGGAGAGGGTTCGATACCAGCGGGCAGTTGTCCGAGGCATCTGGCTGGCCATCGCCATCGACGTCGTTGTCGCAGGCATCGCCGAGCATGTCTCCGTCGAGGTTCTCCTGCATCGGGTTGGCGATCGCTGGGCAGTTATCCCCATCATTGGAGATGCCGTCATCGTCGATGTCATTGTCGCACTGGTCGCCTTGACCGTCGGCGTCGGTGTCGAGCTGTTCGCTGTTTTGGGTGACCGGGCAGTTGTCGATGTCATCGTCGATGCCATCGCCATCATCATCGAGGTCGCACACGTTGCCCTGATCATCCCCGTCGAGGTTGGCTTGATCGGTGTTCATTTGCAGCGGGCAGTTGTCGCGAATGTCGAGGATCTGATCGTTGTCATCGTCAGCGTCGCAGGCATCACCTGCGCCGTCGCCGTCGGCGTCATTCTGGGCCACGTTTGCATCGCGCGGGCAGTTGTCCGCGCCGTTGCTCACCGTGTCTCCGTCGATGTCTCCGTCGCAGGCATCGCCTTCGCCATCCATATCCAGGTCGGATTGATCGTTGACCGTCAGCGGGCAGTTGTCCATCGCGTCCAGGACACCATCCTCATCGTCATCGTCATCGCAGACGTCGCCATCGCCATCACCGTCGGTGTCGAGTTGGTTGGGGTTGGCAAAGGGCGAGGGGTCCATGGCGCCAGCCGGAGGGACGCAGTTGTCGATGCCGTCATCGACGCCGTCGTTGTCCGCGTCGACGTTGAGATCGCAGGCGTCGCCCACAGAGTCATTGTCGACGTCCTCCTGGTTGGCGTTCGGGACGAAGGGGCAGTTGTCATCGCAGTTTGTGGTCGCGCCGCCTGTGCAGCGGTTGTCACCGACGACATCACCGGGATCATCCCCGTCATCGAGGATGCCGTCGTTGTCATCGTCCGGGTCGCACAGGTCGCCATCGCCATCGCCATCGGCGTCATCCTGTTTGATGTTCGGCGTCAGCGGGCAGTTGTCCATATCGTTGGAGACGCCGTCTCCGTCGCTGTCCACATCGCAGAGATCACCGATGCCGTCCATGTCGGTGTCGTCCTGGTTCGGGTTTGCAGCGAGCGGGCAGTTGTCGACGTCGTTGTTGATCATGTCGCCGTCGGCGTCCGGGTCACAGACGTCGCCTGCCCCGTCCGTGTCGAGGTCTTCCTGGTTGGCGTTCGCGACGGTGGGGCAGTTGTCCATGCCATCCTCGACGCTGTCATTATCATCGTCGGTGTCACAGGCATCACCCTGGCCATCCATATCGGTGTCGAGCTGGTCGTTGTTCATGGTCAACGGGCAGTTGTCCATGGTGTCAGGGATGTTGTCGTTGTCATCGTCGGTGTCGCATGCGTCCCCTTGCATGTCCATGTCGGTGTCTGTCTGCGCCATATTCGAGGTGCGCGGGCAGTTGTCCATGGTGTCATCGACGGTGTCATTGTCGTCATCGTCGTCGCAGGCGTCGCCCTGAGCGTCACCATCGAGGTTCTCTTGCATCGGGTTGGCGATGGCGGGGCAGTTGTCCGCGAGGTCTGGGATCGTGTCCATGTCGGTGTCACCCATATCGCAGGCGTCACCGAAGCCGTTGCCGTCGCTGTCGGCCTGATCGCTGTTCGAGGTCAGCGGGCAGTTGTCCATGGCGTCGGCGACGCCATCATCATCGTCATCGTCATCACAGGCGTCGCCGTCCCCGTCCATGTCGGTGTCGACCTGCGCCGAGTTTGACGCGAGCGGGCAGTTGTCCATGGTGTCCTCGACGCCGTCGTCGTCATCATCGGCGTCGCAGGCGTTCCCCTGGGAGTCCATGTCAGTGTCGAGCTGGTCGTTGTTCGAGGTCAGCGGGCAGTTGTCCATGGAGTCGACGATGTTGTCGTTGTCATCGTCGTTATCACAGGCGTCGCCATCGCCATCGGCGTCATTGTCCTCCTGACCTGCGTTGGCATCGAGCGGGCAGTTGTCGTTCCCATCGAGCAGCCCGTCCTCGTCATCGTCATCGTCGCAGGCGTCGCCATCACCATCACCGTCGGCGTCTTCCTGACCCGCGTTCGCGACCGTGGGGCAGTTGTCATTGTTGGTGCAGACGCCGTCACCATCGCCATCCCCGCCAGCGAGCCCGCAGAGGAGTTGAGCGTTGGCGCTGCTCGGCGTGGCGCTCGATAAGACAAGGGCGAGCCCTAAAGTCAGAAAAAACACAAAGCATATCGTCGCTCTGTGCCACACCGCAGTCATTGATTTTGACATTGCTCCCACCCAGTTATTGTTTGACGACAGGTACACATTCACAGAACAGACGAGGAAAGGATCGCTCCTCGATGCATCTGCGCTCCCTCGAAAGGATGAGGAAGGTTTCTCGAATCATCTTCCCCCAGAATATCGGAGGCTCGAACAGGCCGCAACCTCGCGCTCTACGCGCTGAACGATGGGTATGTCCGAGATCGTGTCCTTCCAGCCCCGGTGAACCTCTGGTTTCCTCCTCTGTATGTACGCGTCATCGCGGCCAACGGTTTGGTTCCAGCGGCCGAGCGCGGTGAGGCATGATGTTTATAAAAAGGAGCAAAAGATGTTTCGCGTGATCTCTTACAATATCCTGGCCGAGAGCTTTGTCCGCCATCACGAGCGATCTGCTGGCGTCGATGCAGGCGCTCGCAAGGCGCGCTTGCTCGACGAGATCGCCTCGTTCGACGCCGACGTGCTCGCGCTCCAGGAGGTCGAGGCGAGCATGTTCGCCGCGCTGCAAGAGCGACTCGGCTCGAGTTATCAGGGCGTCCACGCGCTCAGGAAGGGCTCTCCCGATGGGAGCGCGATCTTCGCTCGCGCTCCCATCTCCAACCTCGAGGAGCTGCACTTTGATCTCGGCACGCGCGGCAAGGGGCGCCTCTCCTTGCTCGCGACGACGATCCTCGATGGCGCGAAGATCGGCGTCGTCTCCACGCACTTGCAGTGGCAGAAAAACTCGACGCCCGCAGGCAGACACCTCGGGCGTCAGCAGCTCGTCGAGCTGCTCGACAAGCTCGACACGTCATTTCCCTGGATCGTCTGTGGTGATTTTAACGCCAACTCGACCTCGAGCGTGCTGCAAGCCGCCTACGACCGCGGTTGGGAGCTCTCCTGTCGCTCCCAGCGCCCCTGGGATACGACCAATATCAATGGCCGTCGCCGCAAGATCGACTACCTCCTGATCCGACCGGGGACGCTCACGCCATCGCCAGGCAGGATGCCAAAGCTCGAGCGTGATACGCCGCTCCCCTCGCTCGATCACCCCTCGGATCACTTGCCGGTGCAGGTCGATTTCTCGCTGCGTTGATCGCGCGGTGCGGTCGTCGTGCCGAGTGAAAAATGGGGGCGCGCTATTTCTAAATCCATATGATTTTGCTTGGGATTTTAGAAATAGCGCGCCCCCATTTTTCACGGGCGGACAGCGTGGTGGTTCACGCCATCCGCTGTGTGTTCGCGGTTGGTTGTGGGTGGAGGCGCCTTTTCTTGTGGCGCCCGATACGAGTTTATTTCTTCTCGGGATGTCGCGACATCAGCCCCAGGTACTCCGAGCGCAACTTTCCGTATGTGGTGAGCGCTCTGGCGAAGGTCTGGGCCATGTGGTTGTATTTGGCATTGAGCGCTTGCGTCTCCTCTATGGTCGGGGCGTCTTTCTTCGACTCCGCCCATTCGGTCAAGGTGGGGTAAGCGTCGACGATCTCGGCGACGTTTTTATCCGCGGTCGCGCGCATCTTCATCAGCGCGTCATGCTGAGGGTCGGCGCGCATCTCATCGGTGAACTTCTCCTCGTAGCCATCGAGCGCGGCGCGTTGGAGCTCGATATTGCCCAGGTATTGCTCGTACTGCGCCTTGTAGTTTGACCACGTGACACCAAAGCCATTCTTTGCCGACGCATCGCTCTGCGCCTTGATTTGAGCCTCCTGGCTCTCTCTGATGTTCTTTACGACGCAGCCTGTCTGGAGGCTCAGTGTGAGGATGGCGAGAGCAAGAGGGATGTGCATTCGGAACATGTGCGTTTCTCCACGGTTCATCGGATTTTTTTGAGGGTGTTCCTCGAATTTCAATCCTTCAGACGGGTGGTGCGTGAGCATGTCGCGTGTTTTTTTGAAAAACCTTCCTGCTGTGTTTTTTGGTCGCAAGGCGATCTAAATACAGTTGGTGTAATCGTGGTGTGTCGCCAAGATCTGGTTCGCTGCGCTGGAAGGAACCTCGCGATTCGAGGTAAAAGACTTTCGTTGGAATCACGACGGGCTCGCGACAACACAAACAAATGCATTCTCTGTATGACATGGCGCTCGAACAGATGGCGCAGGACACGCGCGAGCTTGCAAAGGCTCGGCGAGACGTCCTGGAGCCTCTCTTGCTCGAGGCGCTCACGACCGGGGCCGCCCCCTGGGCTGCGCTCTCTTGTGGCCTCGAGGACTTCGCCGTCCACATCGGGCGGCAGCTCTCGGGGCGCGCTTCGCTGGAGGATGTGCGCGATTGGTTCGAGTACGCGCACCCGGAAGACCTCTTCCTCGCGATGTGTTGCGCGCGTGGTGATGACCTCGCCATCGTCGCCTTCGCAGAGCGTTATGAGAAGGATATCCAGGCGCTGACACGTCGCTTCGAGGACAGGACACACAGCGCGCAGGATCTTCGCCAGCTCTTGTTCGAGAGATTGTTTGTGGGCGAGGATGCCAGGATCGCGTCCTACGCCGGGCTCGGTTTTCTGCAAAACTGGCTTCGGGTGACCGCCTCGCGTGCCTTTCTGGACGTGAGGCGCGTTGGCGCGCAGCAAAAGCGTGAGCATCTCCTGACCGAAGAGCTCTCCCTGGAGGTGATGGGCGCAGACACGGGCGAGGATGTCGAACTCGAGTTCTTCAAGCAAAAGTACAGCACCGAGTTCAAGCATGCGGTGGCGAGCGCGATCCAGGAACTCGAGCCTCGAGAGCGTGTGCTCCTGCGCCAAAACATCATCGAGCGACGAAGCATCGATGACCTCGGCGCGATCTATGGCATCCATCGCTCCACTGCGGCGCGAAGGCTGGAAGCCGCGCGCGAGGCATTCTATCAAAAAACACGGCGCGCGCTGACCGAACAGCTCGAGGTCTCGGCCAGCCAGCTCGATTCGATCCTGGCGCTCATCCGTTCGCGCCTCGACGCGAGCGTCGAGCGGCTCCTCACCGAGCCCGATCCCGCTCAGAGGTCGTCATGAGCTTCGAGTCCTGCCCCGATGACAATGACATCACGCTCATGTTGCAGGGAGGCCTGGGCCAGCAGGAAACCGAACGCATCCAGGCGCACCTGGATCAGTGCGAGGCTTGCGCGGAGTTATTCTCCGCGCTCTTTAGCCTGATCCCCGAGAAGCCGAGGCACATCACGACCCCGAGAGAGCGGAGTGCGGTCTCTTCTGTGGGCAGGTACATCATCTCGACGCTGCTCGGCGCGGGGGCGATGGGCGCTGTATTCGAAGCCTGGGATCCCGAGCTCGAGCGGAAGGTCGCTATCAAGCTCCTGCGACCTGATCGTTTCGGCGACAGGCAGACCTACCAACACGCGACCGAGCGTTTGTTGCGAGAAGCTCGCGCGCTCGCGGCGCTCGATCACTCCAACCTCCTGACGGTCTACGACGTCGGCGTCTATCGCGAGGACAGCGTCTTTATCGCGAGCGCTTACATCGATGGCGTGACCGTGGATGTCTGGTCGCGCGGGAAGACGTGGCAGGAGATCGTCGCGTGCTACGAGCAGGTCTGTCGCGGGCTCGCGCATGCACACGCACGCGGCATCATCCACCGCGACATCAAGCCTCAAAACATCCTCGTCGATGCCAGCAACCGGGCGCGCGTGTGCGACTTTGGCCTGGCTACCTCCGATCTCCGCGCGCCTGACCACTCCTCCTCGCGCCGCGCTTCGTTCGCGAGCTTGACGCAAACGGGCGCGATCGTTGGCACACCTGCCTATATGGCGCCAGAGCAACTCGATGGCCAGCCTGTCGGCGCGCCTGCAGATCAACACGCAGTGTGCGCTTGCCTCTACGAGGCGCTCTACGGATTTCGCCCATTCTCCGGCGAGACACTCGCAGAGCTCGCAAGGAGCGTGCGCAGCGGGGAGCTTGTCGCGCCAAAGAGCTCGCGCATCCCTCGGGCGCTCTTCGACGTGCTGGCGCGCGGGCTCAGCCCGCGCGCCGAGGAGCGCCACGAGGATATGCGTCAGCTCGAGGCCGCGCTCCAGCGCGTGCGTGAAGCGGATACCAGCGTGTCTCGCTCATCCTCCTCGCCCTGGCGCGCCCGCATCATCGCGTTGGTCTTGCTCTTTCTCATGGCTGTCGGTGTTGGCGCGATCCTCCCCGAGCTTATGACGCCGCGCGCTCGCGCGCCCGCTTCCAAGGAGAGCGCGAAGAGGATCTCGAAGGACAAGGATAAGTCACGCGACGAGAAGGGGCTCGAGCCCGACACCATCGCCCGCGCTGCGCTCGAGCCGAAGAGAGAGGACGCTCGCTCGCCAGAGGCAAAGCCCTCGAAGGAGCCGCCCACCGACGCCGTGACCAGGCGCGAGGCCAGGGAGACTGGCGCCGCGGGGGCGCCCTCGAATGCGCCCCCGCGAGGATCGTGGCAGGCCCTGAGGAGCGCGTGCACGAAGGGTGATCGCGCCTGTGGCGAGTGCGTGGCTTCTGCAAAAGCGCTCGGCGAAAGCGGGGCGCTACGCGCGGGCGTCGCGTACACTGACGAGGCGCCCATGCTGGCGATCGCTGCGCGATGTGCCTACGAGCAAAAGGACTGCTCGCTCACCAGCGCGCTCTTTCTCGCCACGAGAGAGCCCGCCGCACACATAAACTCCAGCGCCAGAGAGGACGCGCACCGCAGCACCGCGCGCATGCTCGGGTGGTCCTTCCCCGAGTGCCCGCTGGTGTACGAGACAGATCCTATATTGCGGGCATACCAGGTCGCAGGCGTACTCTCTCGTGCTTACGAAGAGCGCTCCGCGCCACGGTGTGAGCGCGCGTGGGGGATGGTCGAGGCCGAGGTCGCGTCCTGGAAACCGGGGCTGTTCGATCGAGACGCACGCGGCTGGTTGTTCACCTCGCTGGGGGCCACGAGCGCTTGCCTCGCTGCGTCAAACTGCGAACTCGCCCGGCGCGTTTGGAGGAGCAAGGCGCGCGTGCAAACCGCGCCCGTACCTGACGCCGATATCGGAGAGGCGTTCGCCAAGATCGCCCCCCGATGCGTGCTCGCCACAGATCGCGAAGACGCGCGCGTGGAGATGTTCGAGGAGCTCGTCGATCGCGCTCGAGGCGAGCGCGATCCTGCCGATGCTTGCGCGCAGCTATGGAGCGCTCGGCGCGACTCGATCTCGTCGCTCGCGAAGAGCATCACTGACCCGGCGCTCACCCATACGCTGGATAACGCGCTCATCGCGCTCGCCAGGTGCGTCGCGCCGCGTGATTGCTCCCCCGCCTTCGAGAGCGCCGCGTTAGTCAAAGGGAGCAGGGCGCGAAGACAAAGAGAGGCGCTCTCGTTTGCGGCCTACATCGCCCCATCCTGTGTGCCGGATCCGCCCGATGCGAAGACCGCAGCGTCCAAAGCCGCGGGGATGATCGCTACCGCCTCTCCGCCAGCAGAGGTTCGCGCGGTGCTCGAGCCCTGGATCGAACGAGAGCTGGACAGGCGGACGCGCATCGAGATGGCGTCTGTGTTGGATTCGATCATGGCGCTGGAGTTCAAGGCAAAGCGATGCGAGGAGGCGCGCCTGGCATTCTCACTCGCGCAACGCCTGAACGCAGCCACGTACACCGAGCCGCTGTGGGCGCAGTGGGCCAAGTCAAAAGGGTGTTCGCCATGAGCCCGAACCATGCGCCTCAAGGCAGCTCGACCGTGTAAACCCAGCGCTCGGCGGGCGTGCGCTTGCCAAAGCTCGTGTAGGCGTGGACGAGCAAGGTCCCATCCTCCATTCCGACCGGATCGGCGTAGGTGAACTTCACCGGGTCATCCTCCGGGCCGTAGTTCCTCGGCGAGAGCAGCAGCGGTCGCACCTCGCGCGTCGTCAGGTTGTAAGACATGACCGCGTTGGTGGTGCTGATGTAGATGACGAGATCTCCCACGAGCGTGATGCCGCTGCCTGTGTAGAAGCGCACCGTGTCAAAGTACTTCTCATCGAGCACCCAGCCTGTCTCGTCGATCTCTTCACTGATATCTCTGAGCTCTCCAACCTCGAGATCGTAGTAACGCAAGGTCGACGCCGCGTCGCTGTAGAGCACGCCTTGTCTGTCATAATAGGCGCTCCCGAGCTCCTTGCCGCTCTCCATCCACGTGGCTTTTAGCGTCTCGAGGTCGATGTGCCATAGCCTCCCGCTCTCGAGGAGCATGAGCTGATCATCGTCCACGTCCATGTTCTGGACGATGCCGGGCGCGATCCCGAGCTCTTCTGTCGTCGTCACCAGCCGTTGCGCTTGCTCGGTCGTCGACCACGCGAGGATTTCAGTCCGGCTCGGGTTGTCTGGCCCGGTCGCTGGGGTGTCCTTGATGATATAGACTTGCCCACCGTCAACCCCGAACGTCCACCACTTCGCGTTGGGTGGCGCGTCCATCTCGAACGAACCCACCTCGAGCGCTGGCTCGCCCACGGCGTAGACGTGATAGGTGACCTTCCCGTCGCTGAGGCTTAACGAGACGATGTGCTTGTCGGAGAACGCGAGCGGTGCGTCGTAACTATCCAGCGTGATCGGGAAGGTGTAGGCGGTCTTCTCCCTGGTGTTCATGTCCATGCTGTGGAGTGATTCCCACGCTCCCTCGGACTCGCGCCAGAAGATCTGGTCTCCCACGGCAAACACGGGCCCGACCATATTCAGCTTCTGCGCGTCGAGCAGGACGGCGCGGTTTTGCTCGAGTTCTGTGGCACGCGCGTTGTAGATATCTATCGCCTGGTTTTGCTCGAACTCGGCCTTTTCTGCGGCGGAGAGCGGTGGCGGCTCTTCCTCGCCGCATCCGAGTCCGAAAGAGGTCGCGAGCGCGCAAAGCAGCAGTGAGAATGACAGCGCCAAATGGTGTTCGTAGATCTTCATCGAGGGCTCCTTCATCAGTAAGTCGGGTGATCTGACCGATCTCTCTTACTGACGAAGGCAGCCGTCACAGGTCGCGTGAGTTTTGTTATTTAGCGCGAGATGCGCCAGAGGAGGTCCTCGTCTTCGAGCTTGCTGGCGAGCCTGCGCGCTCTCGTGCGCAGCGGGCCATCGGAGGTCTCGTCGATGACGCGGCTCCACAGGTTGAGCGCGATCACGCGCAGCCTCACGAAGCCGCCATCGCCCGCGTGTGATACGGCCGCGTCGCAGTGTGACGCGGCCGTATCGAGAGCGCCGCGTTTCCAGCAGCAGTAGGCCAGGCCGAGGTGGCGTTGATACGCCGCGAACGAGAGCGCGTCATCCTCGCCGCTCTCGATAGAGGCGTAGAGCACCTCGGCCTCGTCGAGCGCTGGCGGGCCATGTTCCGGGTGGAGGAGTTGGTAGGCGAGCTGATCGCGAAGTCGACTCGTGTAGAGCAGGCGGTCTTCCCATGACAGCGCGTCGCTCTCATCGAGGATCTTCTGGCAGGCGTCGAGGATCGCTGCGCAGCCTTGACGATCTCCCTCGTCGCTGGCCATCCGTGCCTCCAGCAGCTTTGCCTCGAGCACGGCTTCATCGCCTGCGGCGCTGGCGCGAGCGAGCGCTCGCGAGAGCTGCTGGCGCGTCGCCTCCTGATCCCTGGTGCGTTTGTAGAGCGACGCCTTCCCCAAGAAAAGCCACGCCGCGTGTGAAGAGTCGGACATCGGCGCGCGGTCCCAGAGCTCGAGTTGTTCGGCGCGTAGGGCAAGCGGCAGGTCGCTAAAGCGGCTGTGATACTGCCCCATCCATTTTAGCCAGGTCGCCACATCTCCGGGCAACCCGAAGAAGCGCAGCATCCATCGGCCATACTGGCCGCCTTCCTTGTTTCCTCGGCGCGCCAACCTGCGCAGCCCGCGCTCGACGCTCTGAGGATCGGTCGAGATGTCCACCACGCCCGTGGCGCGGTGAAGCAGTGCGTCGCTCAAGGCGACCCACCCGCCGAGCTGGTCGACCCAGTGCGTCAGGTAGGTCTCCCAGCTCATGCCTGGTGATGGAGGTGTCTGCGACATGGTGTTTCGGTGGGGTCAAGGGATGACGCGGAACTCGACGCGACGGTTTCTGGCGCGCGCTTCCTTGGAGGTGCTCTTCTCCAGAGGGCGCGTCTCACCGTACCCTTCGTATTCGAGGCGCGCGCGATCGATGCCGCAGCGATCCACGAGATCGTTGGCCACCGAGAGCGCGCGTTGCTGACTGAGCAACAGGTTCTTGCCGGAGTTCCCCTTATCATCGGTGTGTCCTTCGATGCGCACGCGCACCTCGGGCTGCGCCTCGAGTGATTTCGCCACCTCGTCGAGGACGGCGAAGGACTCCTCCTTGAGCTTGTCCGAGCCGGACTCGAACTGGATGGAGTAGACGACCACCGTCTTCTCCCTGGTGAAGACGTAGGTCGGTTTTTCATCCGGGCACCCATCATTGTCCCTGAAGCCGTTGGCCGTTTCTGCCTGATCGGCGCACTGATCGTTGGCGTCGACGATGCCATCGCCGTCGTTGTCATTGTCCGGGCAGCCATCCTGATCCTGGAAGCCATCCAGATCTTCGGCGTCGTTGGGGCAGGTGTCGTCCCTGTCCTTGATGCCGTCGCCGTCGTTGTCGAACTCGGGGCATCCGTCGGCGTCCTCGAATCCATCGCGATCTTCGGCTTCGAGGATGCACTTGTCGGAAGGATCGTTGACGCCATCGCCATCATTGTCAGGATCGGGGCACCCGTCCGAGTCCTCGAAGGAATCGATATCTTCTGGCAGCGCAGGGCAGCTGTCATCGGGGTCAGCGATGCCGTCGTTATCCGCGTCATTGCTGCCGGGGGCAAAGGTCAGGCTGGCGAAAGCGCGCCAGACCGGGACTCCTGGCGCGCCGCCGATCCCAGGCCCTCCGCCCGCGGTCAGGCTCACGCTGCGAAAGGATGCCCCGAGGCCAAAGAGAGCCTCGGCGCCCGTGGACCAGTCGTTGGCAGGAGTGCTGCGCGCGGCGATTTCGGTGATGAATTCGAGGTCTGGCTTGTTGACGATTCTGATGCGTCCGCCCGCGCCATAGAGCAGGTTTGTGCCCTGTTGCGTGGATTCGAACTGGGCGTTTTCCCTGGTCATCAGGCCGAGGTTTGCGACCAACACCAGGCGCCCGAACTCGGCGTCTGAAATCAGCGTGCCTCCCAGCTCGATGGAGTCGGTCCCCGTCAGCGCGCTGGAGTCTCCCGTGGGGATCGTCATACTCGCCTCGACCGCGAGCCCGAAGGTTTGCTCTCGGCGATCGATCAAGCCATAGCGCGCTCGAACGCCGAGGTCGCCCAGGACACCATCCGAGATGTCATTCTGGAAGTCAGACCCGTAGAGCCGGTAGAGCACGAGCGGCAAATCTGCGGTCAACATCAGGTTGTCGAGGACCCCCACGCCGAGGCGCAGGTGCATCCCTTGCTCGAAGCGAATGATCGGCAAAAACTCGTCCCGATCGTCCGGGTTATTTAACTGCAACGGGGAGGAGGACGCGTAGTAAACCGCGCCAGCGTCGATGCCAAACTGCGGAGAGGTCGCGCTGCCACGGAGCGTGATCCCGCCGCTGCTCATCCCGACGGGGCGAAAGGTCAACGTGTCGATGCCGCCATCTTGCTGCGCGTTCGCGCTCGCTGGAAGCCAGAGACACACCACGAGCGCTGTGATGAGCGAGAGCGCGCGAGCCGCGCTCTTCGAAGCACCACTCTTTCGCTTTCGTGAGCGCCTGATGAGCCCGACGCACCCGAGCAGGAGCGCCACGAGTGAGAGCGGACTCGGGGGAGCGCCGCCAGGTCCCTGCGCGCACCCTGAACCCCCAGCAGTCCAACCTTCCGGGCGACGGTGTCCTGGGTAGTCCCTGCCTCGGGTCGGATCGGTGCCTGCCTCGAGCTCTTCGGGGTCGCTGAAGCCGTCTCCATCCGTATCGCTGTTGTACGGGTCGGTCCCGAGCGCTTCCTCTTCGTTGTTGAGCAAGCCATCGCCGTCGATGTCAGGATCGCAGGCGTCACCGATGTCATCGGCGTCCAGGTCAGGCTGCCCCGTGTCGGGGTGGAAGGGGCAGTCGTCGCGTGTATCGAGGACGCCATCGCCGTCATCATCATTGTCGCAAAGGTCTCCCTCGCCATCCTCGTCGAGATCGCTCTGGTCGATATTCTTTAGCGAGGGGCAGTTGTCCGAGTCGTTCTCGATGCCGTCTCCGTCCTGGTCGAGGTCGCAGACATCGCCCAATCCATCGCGATCCATGTCGCTCTGCACGGGGTTGGCGAGCAGCGGGCAGTTGTCGGCCTCGTTGATGCGCGCGTCCCCGTCGATGTCCTCATCGCAGGCGTCGCCGCGTCCGTCTCCATCGAGGTCCGCCTGCGCGGCTTGCGCTGCGTTGGAGACCTGTGGGCAGTTATCCTCGTTGTTCACGAGCCCATCATCATCGATGTCTTCATCGCAGACGTCGCCCACGCCATCCCCATCCGTGTCCACCTGCGCGGGGTTGGTCTGCGTGGGGCAGTTGTCTTCGGCGTCCTCGGTGCCGTCGTTGTCGTCATCCTTGTCACAGGCGTCACCTGCGCGGTCCAGGTCGATATCGGATTGCGCGGGGTTGGGGATGTTCGGGCAGTTGTCGCGGTTGTCCAGGATGGTGTCGTCGTCATCGTCATCATCACAGATATCACCGCGACCGTCCGAATCCGTGTCGAGTTGATCCTGGTTGTCGACCTTCGGGCAGTTGTCCGAGTCATTCTCGATGCCGTCGCCATCTCTGTCCGAATCGCAGATGTCTCCTAACCCATCGACGTCCTGGTCCGACTGCGAGAGGTTGGCGGTCTCGGGGCAGTTGTCCGCGTTGTTCAGGACATTGTCCCCGTCGATATCGATGTCACAGACGTCTCCTTCACCGTCGTTATCCGTGTCCTTTTGGTCCGGGTTGGCGGTCGAGGTCGGGTTGGGATTCATCGCGCCGCCATCAGGGACGCAGTTGTCGATGCCGTCATCGACGCCGTCGTTGTCCGCGTCGACGTTGAGGTCACAGGCGTCGCCCACGGAGTCGCTGTCGACGTCCTCCTGGCTGGGGTTGAAGACAAAGGGGCAGTTGTCATCACAGCCTGTGGTCGCGCCACCTACGCAGCGGTTGTCACCAGCCACATCGCCAGGGTCAGCCCCATCGTCGAGGATGCCGTCGTTGTCATCGTCCGGGTCGCAGGGATCGCCGCTGCCATCCTGGTCGAAGTCTGCCTGGTTGTTGTTCGTGATCTTGGGGCAGTTGTCGGTGCTATTCGGGATGCCGTCGTTGTCGACGTCTTCATCGCACAGATCACCGCGGCCATCGCCGTCGGTGTCCTCCTGCGAGGAGTTCGGCGTGCGCGGGCAGTTGTCATCGGGTTGTTCGATGGTGTCGTTATCCAGATCAGGATCGCAGGCGTCCCCGAGGCTGTCATTGTCCAGGTTGTCCTGGTTCGGGTTTGGGACGAGGTCGCAGTTGTCGAGCGCATCCGTGATGGAGTCGTTGTCATCGTCTTCATCGCAGATATCACCGAGGCCATCGAAGTCGGTGTCGCGTTGATCCGGGTTGGATGACTTGGGGCAGTTGTCCTGGTTATCTACGGTGCCATCGTTGTCATCGTCGTCGTCGCATGCGTCGCCCTGGCCATCGTTATCGTTGTCCTGTTGGCCGGAGTTGATGACTCGCTCGCAGTTGTCCGACGCGTTCCCCACGCCGTCGTTGTCGATGTCTTGATCGCATGCGTCCCCGCGCCCATCACCATCGAGATCGGCCTGCGAGGTGTTCGACACCGCCGGGCAATTGTCCGATAGATCCGGGATGGAGTCTCCATCGCCGTCTCCCATATCGCAGATGTCGCCAAAGCCGTTGTTGTTGCTGTCGGCTTGGTTGGGGTTGGCGGTTCTCGGGCAGTTGTCTTGATTGTCGGGGACGCCGTCATTATCGTCATCGTTGTCGCAGGCGTCGCCCTGTCCATCGCCATCGGTGTCGGTTTGTGAGGTGTCCGCGGCGAGCGGGCAGATGTCCTGGTTGTCGGGGACGCCGTCGTTATCGTCGTCGTCGTCGCACGCGTTCCCCGCGCCGTCGCCGTCCGTATCGATCTGGTTGCTGTTGATGACCCTCGGGCAGTTGTCCTGGTTATCCGGGACGTTGTCGTTGTCATCATCGAGGTCGCAGGCATCCCCCTGACCGTCGCCGTCGAGGTTTGCCTGATCGGGGTTGTTGGTGAACTGGCAGTTATCATCGCATCCCGATGTCGCACCGCCGACGCAGGGCGTGTCGCCGATGACAGATCCCGCGTCGCTCCCATCGTCATCGATCGAGTCATTGTCGTCGTCTGGATCGCAGGGATCTCCCTGGCCGTCGGCGTCGAAGTCCTCTTGCCCATCGTTGACGATGTTCGGGCAGTTATCGCTGGGGTTGCAGTGCATGTCCCCGTCGTTGTTGCCCGTGAGCAGGCAGAGTTGGGCGTGCGCTTCAGGTGCTCCCGTGAGCATGAACAAAAGCAGAAAGCCAAACATCTGGGGGATCTTGTATCGAGACATGCGAGCCTCTGGAGAGAGGGCTCCGTGGCCGTCGAGAGGCGTCAGGAGTCGGTGATTCATGGGAGGCTTGGGGGTGTCGTTATCGACCGTCCCGGACCTTGATAGGGGGCGAATGCGTTCGCGCCTATCATCGAAATTGCCCCCCCAGGATCATCCCCCAGGGTTCACGATAGGTCACAGGATGTGACACTTCATGAGGTGCTGTAGCGTCGCGATGTCATGCTCCATCCTGGCCGGGTTGTGCTGGCGGATGAGTGGAGATGACTGCACGGGATGACGAGACCACACCGGAGGGTTTTGTTAGATATGCCCTGGTTATGACCTTTGTCTTTTCTTCTTATAGGAAAAAGAAAATCAAAGGGCAAGCCTCTGGCCCGCGTCTGGTGAGATGCGTGGAGGCTAGAAGTAGTAGCGGATGTGCCCGGTGAAATCGATGGGGTCGAAGTAGGCATCGAGCAGGTAGATTTTGGGGCGATACTCGAGGACGAGATCGATCGGAATCACCGAGAGGGTGAGCTGGAGGCCCACGACGAACGCCGCCGCGAGGTCGAGGTTTGGCGCGCGGTTCCAGATCGCGGCGCCGACGCCACCGCCGATATGCCACGCGAGCGAGATGTCGCCGTTGCCAACGATCTCGGGGCGCTCCGAGAGGAGGTCCGCGCTGAGCGCGATCGCCTCCCCGAACCCGCGGCAGTAGTTGTAGCCGCGGCGCTCGTAGTAGCAGCCGCTGCGCCACCCGTAGCGCAACGGGCCGACGTTGCCCTGGATGCTGAGCGAGTCACTCATGAAGTACTTCATCGACAGCAGCGTCGCGAAGGTCCCCGCGCCGAAGCCGATGCCGAATCGCCCCGCCTGTCGAACGTCTTGCGCTTGCGCTTGGCTCGTGGCGATCGCGTTGGCCGAGAAGGTCAAAAGGAGCGCGCTCGCGAAGATCGCGAGCCTGGAGGAGATGGGGTGCGTGGATCGATACATGATGGGCCTCATCAACAGGGGCGGCAGCCGAACAATGTGCCAGGAATTCGAGCAGTGCCTGGAAAGCCTAGCAAAGAATCTCGATGTCGAGAACCTCTCCCGAGACAACGCGAGCAAGGTGTCAGAGCCCCTCTGGTCTGTCTCGGTGATGACTGTTATATTCTCCACCCGCAACAGGAACGCCACCAGAAAGAAGATTTATGTCGGTGGTGTGAGTTCGAAGATATGAAGCGATCTGTAAAACAAACGAGGTGAAGATGTCTGCCATGGCACGCAAGATGATGTGGTCGAGTATGGCGCTCGCAGTGGCGCTTATGGTGACGGCATGCGAGAAGAAAGCAACACCGACGCCTCCAAAAACCGACACGGCGAACGCCACCACGAGCGCGAACGCCACCAGCGCTCAGACGGCTGCGCAAACCACCGCCACGGCGACCCCCAAACTCTCCGACGAGCAGCTCGTGAAAGAATCGCGCAAGTATGGGCATATCCCGATCGTCGGTGACACCGATCGCGAGTCCGTAACCTCGAAGTTCGAGAACTGGAAAAAGGCCGAGGACGAGGCCAAGGCCAACGAGGGCGTCGGCGCCAAGCTCGCCGCCGTCCCTCCTGGCGCCACCGTCACCATCGTGTTCGGTACCTGGTGTTCGGATTGCTTCCGCGAGATCCCGCGGCTGTGGGATGCGCTCGATCAGGTCGAGCAAAAGCCCCCCTTCGAGATCAAATACCTCGCGGTCAACGAATACCTGCGCGCAGATCGCGACCTGACGGCGATGAACATCCACAACATCCCCACGCTCATCGTCGAGCGTGATGGGAAGGAGGTGGGGCGCATCATCGAGAAGCCTGTCACGAACGTGGAGGAGGATCTCCTCGCGATCCTCGAAGGGAAGAAGAAAGGGGTCGTGACCAGCTCCCCCGAGCTGCGCAGGCGCTACGGTCTCGACGAGAAGAAGTGAGCGCGAAGCTCTCTTGGCTCCTGAAGTCCCGCTCTAGTACTGCGTGACCAGATCGAGCAGGACCCACAGCGCGCTCGCTGTCGTCATGCAGCCGTGTTGATCGCTGTAGAGCTCTCCGCTCGGCGCCTCCCATGGGGACTCACAACATGGGTCCGTCATGCGCAAATCCTCGCTCCCCAGCCATGAACCATCGACCTGCTGACGCTCCAGGAGCTCCTCGAGCAGCGCGTCGATGCGCTCGTTCGATGATCCTCCGAGCGTCGCCGCGCCCAGCGCCCACGCGATCTCGAAGGTGGTCGCATTGGCGCTCAAGTGTGTCGCCTCGCGCTCGATGGGGAACTCCTCGAGCCACTCCATCTCTGCGAGCATGTACAGGTGGTGGTAGGTGCTAAAGTGGTGCGTGCGCCACCAGTAGGCGTGCCACTTGCCATCGGCGCACGCGAACTTGGCGAGGTACTCGTGGAGTCCCTGCTCGAGCTTCTCCTTTGTCGCCTCGTCCAGCGCGGGCCACGCCAGCGCGGTCACGCACGGGTGGACGTCGCTCCAGTGACGAGGTCCGCGCGAGCTGATAAAGCCACCGCGACGATCCCACATCGAGATCAACCACGCGTTATCCTCAGGATCGCGCGCATATCCAACCTCATCGAAGAGCCTCAACGTGAGCGCGCTGGTGCGCGTATCTGGACCTGCGTGCGAGCCAAACCCCCACCCCCCTTCGCGCGTGCGCTTGGTGGCGAGCCAACCCGCCGCGCGTTGCGCGACCTCCTGAGCGTATGGCTCGAAGGAGACGGCGCGCGTCATGGTCAGCCCGATAAAGGCCGTCGAGAAGCAGTCGGCGTATCCAAACGGGAGCCTGTAGTCGATCCAGCAACCCTCGGCGCCTTGCTTCTCGATGAGCGCGTGGATCGCGAGCCGGATGCGCTCCTCGATGAGCGCGCGCTTCTCGCGGCGGCTCTGCTTCTTTGGCGAAGAGAGCCCCTTTGGTTTGGACGTGAGCATGGTTCGAATGTCGCGCGTGGAGGGGTCCTCTTCCATGCCTATCCTCTGTACATCGGCGTGCGTGGAGTCCTGGCGCTCTTGCAACTCGAAGGTCTCGGTGTCGGGGAATGGTGAAGCCTCCTCGAAGCGATTGAACCATCGGTTCGCGCCATCCCGTGGCTCGAGCTCGTGGCGGCTGCCGACGAGTTGACCGCGCTCGGGGGCGATCTCGAGCGCGAGGTGTTCCTTGTAATCTTCATAAAGCTGGAGGCTGCTCACCGAGGACAGCAGCTGCGTGTGCGCGCTCATATCGAGCCCGTCCAGGTGCGGCTGGCGCGATCCCGCGCGCCGCGATCTGCTCGCCTGCACGATGGCCACGAGCCCGTGCGCCTGGCGGTACCGATGACCGATGCGATCGATCTCGAAGCCCGTCGCCCTGAGCTCTTCGACGACTCTTGCAAGCTTGAACGCGTGCGGGCTCACATCCTGGAGCCACCCCTGCAGGAGCGACCAGCCCGTGATCGGATCGAGGTGGTCGAGCCTGATCCTGAAGCCGATCTCCTTGCTCCGAAGCGCGTAGTCGATCAGCAACATGCCGCCATCTGCCTGCTCCGGGCAACACCCGCGCACGAGCGACATGCGTGTGTTCAGGCGAACCAGCGCGGCCTCGATCTCGCTGGCTCCATGGCATTGCCTGGCCAGCCCCACCAGCGAGCGCTGCGCCGCCTCGAAGCGCTCTCGCGACGAGGCGATATACCAGCAGGGATCTATGGTCAGCTCGAGCCGTTCACGCGATTCCCCGCAGACCCTGAGCTGGAGCGGCAACCCGTCATGGCTTAGCCGCGAGCGCCCCCCGCGACGCGCGTGGTTCGCGGGAGATGGGGCCAGCATGGGCGAGAGCTGCTCGGTCAGCTCCTTCCTGTCGATCTTGGACAGGTTGGCCGCTTGCTCGAGCAGCGCTCGCATTGTCTTGAGTTCGCCGTATTTGGAAACCATTCTCTATATCTCCTTCGCGTCTCGATCGATCGCCACCAATAAGGTTATCGGTGACGATCGACCGAGAGTTGCTCAGAGACGCCAGGTCCATGTGTGAACCTATCCCCCCGATAGGTCCGAATCATATGCATCACACGGGAGCTTTATATTCATCCTGACGCCTGCTCCCTTTCTCGAGCAAATTGAATGCCATGGATGACAGTTTCCTGTTTGGGCCCTCCTCGCGGCTTGTTGTGCGATCGTGCATATGCGACGGGTTTAACAACTATACGGCTTCTGCGTCCTGGTTGGACGCGGTTGCGTCCAGTCAGGACGCAGGGGTGCTTTTGCAACCGCATCTGACTGATGGGGGTGCCCTCGCATGCGGATTCTATCTGGGAATGAGGGTGGTCAGTACCTGGAGACCAACGACGCGAGCATGTCCATATGCTCGAGCGAAAGTGTCCCTTCGAGCTCTTCGGTGAGCTTTTTATAAGCTCTGCCGACCTCGAGGTGATCGATCAACAGCGCCGTTTGCTCGAAGTCCTCGGGGAGCTCGGTCACCGGGACACCCAGGACGCGCTGGAGGAGCTGCTCGAGGAGCGTCGCGAGGAACTGGTGGCGCGGTGATAACGCCCCCTTGTCGATCCCTTCGAGCGTCTCGAGTAAACCGGGCACGATCGTGGCGTCCCCCGCTCGCAGTGCCGCCAACGTACACTTGCCCGCGAGCACCGGGCGCCTGCGGATGCGCACCTCGCCAGCGAGCGCGTTCTGGAAATGCGCCGCGCTCCTCGCGAAGTCCCCTTTGGCGAGCGCACACTCGCCGAGCAACTCCTCGCGCTCCCTGCTCCCCTCCGCGTAGCGCTCGAGCGCGCCTCGAGCGAAGGGCCGCTCGTGCTTGGCCAACAGCGCCAGCCTGTGCCACTCCAGCGAGGCGTCCTCGGGGGCGTCGAACACGTGCGTGGTGAGTTGCTCGAGCTCCTTGTCGAGATGCTCCAGCCCGGAGAGCGAGGCGCGGGCGGTCTCGAGCAGGACGCGATGGCGCTCCTGCTCCGGGTAGACCTCGCGCTCGACCTCGGTCAGGGCGCGCTCCATGATCATCGGCTCCTTGCTCTCGAGCGCGAGCTGACACCACGCCGCGAGCACAGACGAGATCTTCTCCGGGTGCGTGATACGGATCTCTTGCGAGAGCTCCTGCATCAGCGTATCCGCGATTTTTGGGGTGTGATCGAGCGTCTGTTTTTCTCTGGCCGCCTTGATCACCTGGAGCGCCTGCTGTGCCTGATCTGCTGCCAACGCATGCATGCCCCGGTGCATGTTGTCCTCGGGGAGCACAGACGCGAGCTTCTCGCGCGCGCTGGCGAGCGCGTCGCGCGCCCAGTACTCCACAGGCGCGAGGATCGGTTTTGCCCAGAGGCGGCCATCCTCGAGCTTATAGACGAACCCTCGGTCGAGCAGTTTCTCCAACCTCAACTCGACCTCCCAGATGGAACGCTCCGAGAGCTTCGCGCAGAGCGCGGCGTCAGTGTGTGGCCAACTCAGCGCCATCCACGCCATGAGCTCGCGCTCGGTGTCATCGAGCGCGCTCGCTGCGCTCGCATTTCCCATCATCGGGCGAGCTCCCTGATCCTCGAGCAACGCCAGCGCCTCGTGCGTGATGTGGAGCTTTCGAGGTCTGCCCGACCAGCGCGCGAGACCGCTCGTGACCCACGCCTCGAGCTCCCGGTCGATGGCAAAGAGCTCCCCGCGCGTTCTCGCGAAGAGCTCCCTGGCCGCGCGGCCAGGGAGGTCGAGCACGAACCTTGGCCCTTCAAAGAGCCCCTCGAGCGCCTCGGCATCGAGCGTCGCGAGGCCAGTCTTTTGGCGCGAGCGTTGCTCCCCGAGGAGCACGAATGGGCCTCGCCCGATGTGCTCCTCGAACATTTGCCAGGTCCAGCCATCGACGACCTGCTGCGAGATCACGAGGAGCTGACCATCCGGCATATGCTCGAGCATATGCCGCGTCGCCTCGAGCATATGCTCGAGGTTCGTCTCCAACGAGGGCGGCTCGAGCATCCCCAACAGGCTCTCCAGCGGCCGCTCCCCGGCGGGCAGGAGGATCGGAAAATAACCTTCCTCGAGCAGCAACATCGAGAGCAGATCCGTGTGGCGCGCCTGATCGAAGGCGCCGGGGCGGATCTCGTGCGGGATTCTCCTGGTGAGCGCGTCCATCAGCGGCGCGAGCGCGCGTTGCCACGTCCACGCGGGTAGCTTTGGCTTCGGGTTGAGGACCGCGCTGACGGTCTCGTTGCCCTCCACGATCGCCAGGATCTCGCCCATGCTCCCGGGGCGCTCTTCGGGCTCGATGGCGATCATGCGATCGATCAGGACGCTGATCTTCTTGGGGATGCGGGGGTTGAGCTCTCTCAGCGGCGCGGCCTCTTGCGTGAACAGCGCGCGCAACCACTGACGCATCGTCTCGCCCTCTCTGGGCAACTGCCCGGAGAGCACCTCGTAGAGCATCACCCCGAGCGCGTAGATATCACTGCGCACCGTCGAGGGCTCTCCGCGAAGCTGCTCGGGCGCCAGGTAAAACGTGCTCCCTTCGAGCGGCTGACCTGGCTCGCGCTGGCGGCGAAGATCGGCGGCCAGCCCGAAGTCGAGCAGCTTGATACCCGAGGTGCTCGTCACCAGGATATTGGCCGGTTTGAGATCTCTGTGGAGCACGCCCGCGGCGTGAACCTGCTGCAAGGCGCGCATCAGCCGCGCCGTCGTCACCGCGATCGGCTCCCATCGGCTCGTGCGCTCGCGGCCAGGGAAGGGCGCGCCGTCGACGTACTCCATGGCCAAATAGTAGTGCTCCCCGATGGGGCCTTCGTCATAGAGCTCGGCGATGCAGGGGAGGTTGAGGCGACGCAGCAGGTGCGCCTCGCGCCTGGCGGTCGCGTGGGCGCCATTCTTGGAGATCAGCTTGATGGCCAGCTCGCGCTCGTGACGTGTGTCCTGGGCGCGCCAGACCTCGCCAAACCCGCCGCTTCCCAGGTGCTCCAGCAGCCGGTAGCGACCTGCGATCTTGTCTGATGCTGCGAACTCCATTCTACCTACATATCCTCTGGTGCACGTCACCTGAGCCGCTCACGGAAACTCTCCGCTCTTGAAAGATGGTGGCCAGGTGTTGTTCGATGCATCCTCTGCGTAGTAGTGATAAACCCGAAAGAGCGATGCTCCACTCACCCCTTCACCGTGATGAGAAGTGACGATGACAGAACCTTCCTGGCCAAAAGATCTGACCAGTGGCGGCCAGACCTTCAAGAACCGCGTCGACAACCCCCTCGTCTTCCGCGCTTATATGCTCGCCAAAATGCCTACGCTCGGCATCACGACAGCTTACCTCGATGAGATCGAGGTCACGCGTTGCCGCGTCGCGCTGCCTTATGGCTGGATGGTACGCGATCTCTTCGGGCGCGTCTCCACCGCAGCGATCCTCGCGGCGGCGGAGGCGTGCTCCGTATCGCTGCTTGTCCTCAATATTCGCAACCAGGGAGCGGCGCTGACCCCGAGACCTCGCGCCGTCTCGATCGAATGCCTCGATGAGTGCCGCGAAGACATGAGCTTCGAGGTCGAGGATGGTGATGCTTACGGCGCCTTCGTCGCCGAGGCCGTGGCCCATGGTGATGAAGTGCGGCGTGATCTTACCGTCCTCGGGAGCTCCGCCAGCGGCAAGATCACCCACCGCGTTCACATCGAGTGGGTGCTCGAGCCCAAGTAGCGACTCCGCCTGAAAGTAACACCCTCAGAGCTTCTCGAGCAAGACCTCGCGGGTGGCCTGAGGGTCCGCCTTGCCGCGCGAGGCTTTCATCACCTGCCCGACGAAGAATCCGAGCAGCTGCGTCTTGCCCGCGCGGTATTGCTCGGCCTGCGCTGCGTTTGCTTCGATGACGCCGTCGATGATTTCGGCGAGCTTGGCCGGATCGCTGATCTGGGTGAGCCCCTTCTCCTCGACGATCTTGGCGGGCGCGTCACCCGTGGCGAGCATCGCCTCGAAGACATCCTTTCCGGCGCGGCTCGAGATCGTGTTGTCATCCATCAGGGCGACGAGCTCCCCGAGCGCTGCTGCGCTAAACGCCAGCTCATCGAGCGGCGTGTCCTTGAGCTCGCGCATCAGCTCGTTGATGACCCAGTTCGACACGCTCTGCGCGTTGTCATGCGCCTCCAGCGCGCCTTCGAAGAAGTCCGACAGCGCGCGCTCCCCGGTCAGGATATCCGCGTTGTCGTGATCCAGGCCAAGCTCCCCCTTGTAGCGCTCGTAGCGCTCGGCCAGCAGAGGATCTTCGGCGCGGATTTTGTCGCGCTCTTCCGAGCGAGGCTTCTCGGGCGTCTGCGCCGCGGCCTCTTTCTTTTGCTGCTGCTTCTCGGCGCGCGCCTCTTCGCGGTTCTTGGCGGGCTCCTCTGCCTCGCTGTTCTTGCGCGACCAGGAGTCCTTGAGCGGCACCACGCGGTTAAACACGAGCGCGCCGTCTTCACCCTGACCAGGCGCGTGATCCTCGGGGTCGGTGAAGAAATAGCCCTGGCGCTCGAACTGGAAGTGCGCGCCAGCGGCGGCCTCATTCAGGCTCGGCTCGACGAGCGCCTTGACCGTCACGAGTGACTCCGGGTTGAGGTGCTCGAGGAAGCTGACCTCCGGGTCGCCATCGGGCTTTGGCACCGAGAACAACCTGTCATAGAGGCGCACCATCGCCTCGACGCCCTCTGTCGCAGAGACCCAGTGGATCGTGCCACGCACGCGACGACCATCCGGTGTCGAGCCTCCACGAGACTCGGGATCATACGTGCACAGCAGCTCGGTGATCTCGCCATCCTCGCCGCGCACGACCTCCTGGCAGGTGATGTAATACCCATAGCGCAGGCGAACTTCGCGGCCAGGCGCCAGGCGGTAGAATTTCTTGGGTGGCTCCTCCATGAAGTCTTCGCGCTCGATGTAGAGCTCGCGCGTGAAGGGGAGCTCGCGCTCGCCCTCCTTGGGGATGTCGTGTGGCCAGTAAGAGGCTGGCAACCACTCGACCTTGTCCTCGGGGTAGTTGGTGATGGTGATCTTGAGCGGGTCGAGGACCGCCATCACCCTGGGCGCGCGCGCGTTCAAATCATCGCGCATGCAGTATTCGAACTGCGCCATATCCACCGATGAGTTGGCCTTTGCCACGCCCACCATCGCCGCGAACTGGCGGATCGCTTCTGGCGTGACGCCGCGGCGTCGCAACCCCGCGATCGTCGGCATGCGGGGGTCATCCCAGCCGGAGACGTGCTTGTCGCGCACGAGCTCGAGCAGCTTGCGCTTGCTCATCACCGTGTTCTCGAGGTTGAGCCGCGCGAACTCGATCTGCTGCGGGTGGCACTCCACGCCCAGCTCGTCGAGCAACCAGTCGTAGAGCTCGCGGTTGTTCTCGAACTCCAGGGTGCACAGCGAGTGCGTGATCCCCTCGATGGAGTCCTCGATGCAGTGCGCGAAGTCATACATCGGGTAAATGCACCACTCATCGCCCGTGCGGTGGTGATGTGCGTGGCGGATGCGATAGATGACCGGGTCGCGCATGAGCATGTTTGGCGAGCTCATGTCGATCTTGGCGCGCAGCACATGCGCGCCATCCTCGAACTCGCCAGCGCGCATGCGCTCGAACAGGTCGAGGTTCTCTTCTGGCGAGCGATCACGGTACGGGCTGTTCGTGCCCGGGTGCCCGATGACGCCGCGCTGCTCGCGGATCTCATCGATCCCCTGGCTGTCGACGTAGGCCTTGCCTTCGCGGATCAGCTGGCAGGCGTACTGGTACATCTGCTCGAAGTAATCGGAGGCGAAGTAGACGTGCTCCTCGGGGGCAAACCCGAGCCACTCGACATCCGCGCGAATCGAGTCGACGTATTCGGTGTCTTCCTTGAGCGGGTTGGTGTCGTCGTAGCGCAGGTGACAGCGGCCCTTGTAATCGAGCGCGAGCCCGAAGTTCAGGCAAATCGACTTCGCGTGACCGATGTGGAGGTAGCCGTTTGGCTCAGGTGGAAAGCGGGTGACGACCTGTTGGTGCTTCCCGCTTTGCAAGTCCTCATCGATGATGGTTGTGATGAAGTTTGGCGGGACATTGGCTTCCTTGGTCGCGTCACTCACAGCGCGCCTCCATTTCCTGAGTTGTGCTTTCTGCTCTATTTTCCCTGCGCCGCGGTGTGCGGCGAGGTGAGTTCAACCAGCAAAGGGAGAGGATCAATTCCTCTCCCTTTGCAAAGTTGCCTAGTAACATAGATCTTCGCGCTGCACCATGCCTGGAGCGGACAGAATCGACCGTTGCGCGACGTTCGCGCTCGAAAAAATGCACGCGCGCTCTTTTGGCTCGTCACGCGGGCCTCGCAGGCTTTTTTCGGAGCCGATGTCGCCGCTGTTTATGGGGGGTGTCAAGCCGAGAATCTCTACACAGAATGCGCTCGATTTGATACCGTCGAGGTTCGAACCTGGAACCTTCGTGTGGGTGTGACATCCTTGAATAAACCGCTCTATCTCCTCATCGAACATATCCTCTCTGAAGAGAACTTCGAGCAGGCCGCCGCTCGAGTGCTCCTCCACGGGCTCGATCAAATCGATGAGGTGGTCGCGGAGAGCGAATACGCGGGCCACGCCGCGACGCTTCGCGGCTCCATCCACCTTCGCTCGAACGATGGTTATCGCGCCGTCGCGCAGGCAGGGCGCCCCGACGCCCCCGCGAGCGACGCGCTGGCCGCCGCGAGCATGTGGGAGTGGGTGCATCAGTATCAACAGCCGCTCGCGTTTGACCTGGCGCTCGGGGTGCTCGCGCTGCTCGACTCCGGCGAGGATGCCTTTGTCGAGATCGATGATCCTCGCGACAGTGAAATCTCGGGGCGCACGAGCCTCGTGATCTTCCTCGAGCGCGACGCGACCCATGCGCTCCTGATGCCGCTCTTCGACGTGCGCAATGCCATCGTCGGTATGGCCTGCTTCGAGGTGCGGTGCGAGCGTGCCCTGGGCTCGAGCTTCGTGTGGTCTGATTGCGAGATGGGCATCCGAGGCTTGCTCGCGGCCACGCTCCCTTATCTTCTGGAGAAGCCGACCAGCAACAGCGAGCAGGACTCGCTGTGTGATGCGTTCCTGCCCGTGCTCGGCGACACGATGCGCCCGCGCGTTCGCCTGCTCGAGGCGTTCTCCAAACAGCTCGAGACGATCCTGTTGAGCGGCCCCACAGGAGTAGGTAAGACGCGCATGGCGCGCTGGTGCCACGCGCGAAGCTCGAGGAGCGATGGCCCCTTCGAGGTCCTCGACCTGTTGTCTGTCCCGGAGACCATGCAGATGGCCCACCTCGTCGGTTGGCGTCGCGGTGCGTTCACGAGCGCGGATCGCGATGTCGACGGTGCCATCGAGCGCGCCGCTGGAGGCACGCTGTTTATCGACGAGATCGACAAGCTCTCGCTGGAGACGCAGGCGGGCTTGCTCAACCTCCTCGAGACGCGCTCCTTCCAACGGCTCGGGGACTCCAGAGGGACGCAGCGCGCGGACGTGCGCTTTATCGTGGGGACCAACGCGGACCTCAAGGCCCGCGTCGACGCGGGCGCCTTTCGCGAGGACCTCTACTACCGCATCCAGGTCTTGCCGGTGCACATCGTTCCCCTGAGCGAGCGCCGTGATGAGATCGAGCCCTGGTCGCGATATATGCTCGAGCGCGTCGCGCGACAGCGCGGCGCGGGTGGCGCGGTCACCATCACCGGCGCGGCGGCGAGGTTGCTCAGGGATCAGCCCTGGCCAGGAAACCTTCGTCAGCTCGATAACGTGATGCTTCGCGTCTTCGCGCTCTCGCGAGGTCGCCACACCGGAGAGTCGATCGTGGTCGTCCCCGAGGACGTGGAGCTCGCGCTCGGCATGGAAGGGGGAGGGGTCGCCGAACCTCTATCGCAAGCGCGTCGCGCGCTCGAGCGCGCGGCGGATGCCTTTGTCTCGGCGGCTCAGGCGGCCAGCGAGCGCGGTGATTCCCTCTCACTCGACCACAGCGACGCGCTCAAGGGCTTGATCCTGCTCGCCGCCAGAGAGCGCGTCGAAACACTCGATGAGGTCTTCTCGCTGCTCGGCAAGGAGAACCTGCTGAGCAATCGCAACCACCACAAGGCGTGGAACCGCGAGACCTCGCGCGCCAGGGATATCCTGGGCGAACTCGAAGAGTAGAGCCGCGCGCTATGATCCTTGAAAAAAGAGGTCGCGGGTTGGCAACCCGCGGTGGCCAACCCGATGGGGGGACTTTTTTGCCGCCGGTTTTCGAGGGGTCGACCCGGGCATCAAAAAAGTCCCCCCATCGGGTTGGGCGAGACGCTCTCGAACGGTCGACGAGTTACTCGACGACGACCCCTTCGCTCGGATCGGGGCGCGGACCTTCCGGCGCGAAGCCGATGGAGAACCCCGCGTTCAGCATGCCGAGTTGTTGGTTGTAGGTGCCGTTGGCGATCGGCTCGCGGCGCGACTCCTCGACCTCTCTGGGGAGCGAGAGGAAGTGGGTGTAACCGAACGAGACGCTCCTCATCTCGGAGAGCTTGTGCTCGTAGGAGACGCCCGCTTCGACGCGGTGCGCGTCCATGAGCGCGAGCGAGATGACATCATCCGGCATGGCCGATGAGGTGAACCCTGCGAGCGCCGAGAACGTCGATCCGCTCGCGAGGCGATGCCCGAGGTGGAGGCGCCCTGTGAACGTGGGGCGCCACTCCGTCTCGAAGCGCTCGCTCGGATCTCCGAGTCCCTGAGGCGCTTTGATCTCGATGCAGTAGGTGTCCTGGATCATCCAGCTCGAGAACTGCGCGTCGACGCCGAAGGTGGTCTTGTTCGGCGAGCCAAACCGAGCGCTCAACCTCGCGATATGCGGCAAGCGGAGCTCCAGCGTTCCGCTGCTCTCCTGATCGCCGAAGCGATCCTGGTAGAGGTCATTGTTAGGCGCGTAAAAGTTGACGTCGCCCTCGAGCGAGACCGTCGCCGCGCTCGTATAGGACGCCGCGAGGACAAGCGTTGGCGAGGGCGTGAGCGTGATCGATGCGCTCGCTGTCGCGGTGTTGCCCGCCAGATCGTGGAGGACGCGACCCTCGTTGCCAGGATCTTCTGGCGGCACATCATCGACCTCGTTCTCGCGGCCAAGCTGCGCGCCGTAATCGAACGCGCGGTAGCCATGGTGGAAGATGCGCATCACCGTGACCGAGCCGCCAAGGTGCACCTTCCCTCCGGGGATGGTGTAGGCGATGGCGGGCGCGGCCTGCGCCGCGCGCATCTTCGAGTAGATGTTGTGCCAGCGGTTCTGCCCGCTCTCATCGCCCCAGTTGGACTTCTCCCAGACGGGCGACGCGATCCCGATACCGAAGGTCAGCCCCGTGTCCGCGAGCTGTCGCTTGTAGGCTGCCATCGGCTGCGCTGCCACGGAGAACTGCGTGTCGGTGTCGAAGACTTCGCCGCCATCGCGCGCGGTGGTGTCGCGCGCGTAGGTGATCAACCGACCATAGCCCGAGACATCCAACTCGAACTCGTTGCCCGGGACCAACCTGAGCGAGGAGGGCGTATGCAGCAACACCGTCGCGCCATCGCTCGTCGGGCTGATAATGCGACCCGTGGAATCAGCAGAGAAGAGGCCATCCGCGCTCGCCATCGAGGGGATCATCGCCACGGTCATCGCGGTCGTGAGTTGCAAGAGGTGTTTGCGGTTCATTCGCCACCTCCCATATCCATGCCCATGTCCATCGTCGCGCCCATATCTGCGTCTTGCATCGCGCCGCCACAACCTGGGGTGCCCTGGCGTGATGCGCGGTATTCGCCATCGATCGGGATATCCATCGGCGCGTCCGGGTTAAACGTCAGCCGCGCTTGCAAGAGCGTCAGCTTCATCGGCCCGCTGAAGCAATCGCTCGAGAGGACCTTGCCCTCGAGGTCGATCTTTGCCATCGCATCTTCGACCAACAGCTCGGTGAAGTCCTTGGTCACCACCAGGCCCTCGATGGTTCCTGAAAACTCGCCGTCCATCGACACCGCCTCGGGCTCTGCAAAGGTTGGACCTTGCGCGGAGGGGTCCATCGGGTCTTCGACCTCGATCTGCACCGTCGCGCTTCCGTCCAGGATCGCGCCCTCCTGGGTGACCGTGAACAGGTAGGTCAGGTTCACCGGATCACTGCCGGGAGGAGAGAGCGTGCCGATCACATCGAACGTCCCCGTGACATCGGTGGTCTCCTCGACGTTGGCGTCAGGCAGCATCCCCAGATCCATCGCCCCGCCAAACTCCAGAGAACCGAGCGCAGGTTCCGGGGCGTCCTCGTCGAGGTCACTCCCCGGCTCGAAGGGGAAGCAGCCTGGGAGTAGCATTGCTACAACCCATAGCGCGCCTGGTATAAGTCGCTTCGAGGTGTTCGATTGCATGGTCTCCATCCATCAATGCACGGATCGTGATTCGGTCGGCGTGTTTAACGATCGTTAGCCTTGTTTAACGATCGTTAGCTATCTTAAGCATGACCTTCGAGTTGTCCACGTATTCTTGTCGAAAAGGTGCGCCCGAGCGGCGTGAAAGAGGACATATGCCAAACAATGACGAGCACTTGAAGGGGATTTTAAGGCGCATCGATGGTCGCGGGTATGGGGCTTACAAGGATCTCTCTCGCGAATCGATCACGTTTTTGGACGCGCCGATCGCCTTCACGCTCTTCTTCGCCTACATCCAGGGCGATCCCTTCGCCTCTCCGAGCAAGGTGATCGCCACGATCTCGAGCGAGCAGAGCGCCTTTCCCGACGCCTGCACCTCGAGCGAGGCGCGCATCATCGCGCTGTGCGACTACCTGACGCGCCGCGTGGCAGAGCGCGCCGCGAGCATTCGCTCACGCCGCGGCAGCGGCAAGAGTGGCCTTATCGCCATCGAGACGCCAGGGCAAAAGATCCTCCCGAATACGGCCACCTTGTTGCGCGAGGACGGGAGCATCGAGCTCAGGCTCGAGGTCGGGCTCCCGGCGCGCGGTCGTCGCATCGACGGTCACGCCGCCATCAAGATGCTGTGCGAGGACCTCCCGAACATTATCGCGGAAGCGATCCCCTTTGCGATTCAGAACAGGACAGCACTCTCACGACATCTGGAGGTGTTCGAGGATTCGGTCTGGCTGCGCGAGCAGCTCAATCCGCGAGGTCTCGTCGCGTTCGTGATCGACGGCGCGACGCTCCCTCGCGCGGCTGGCGACGATGATGGGCCGATGGAGGGCGCTGGCGTCGTCCCCTTCGTGTCGCCGCCAGAGCTGCGCGTGAACTTCACGTTGCCCAACGCCGGAGCGGTCGAGGGGATGGGGATTCCACGAGGTGTCACCGCGATCGTTGGCGGCGGGTATCACGGCAAGTCGACGCTGCTCCAGGCGATCTCTCATGGTGTTTATGACCACATTCCAGGCGACGGGCGCGAGTTCGTGGTGACCGACGCGCGCGCCGTGAAGGTGCGCGCCGAGGACGGGCGGAGTATCACTGGGGTCGATATCTCATCCTTTATCGATGGCTTGCCGGGCGATCGATCGACGCGTCGTTTCTCTTCAGCAGATGCCTCCGGTTCGACCTCTCAGGCGGCGTCCATCATCGAGGCGCTCGAGGTCGGCGCCACGACCTTGCTGATGGACGAGGACACGTGCGCCACGAACTTTATGATTCGCGATGTCAGGATGCAGCACCTGATCGCGGCAGGGGACGAGCCGATCACACCCTTTATCGACCGAGTCAGGACGCTTCACGAGGAAGAGGGGGTCTCGACAGTGCTCGTCATCGGCGGGTGTGGCGACTACTTCGAGGTCACAGATCTCGTCATCGCCATGCGCGCCTACAGCGCGCGGGATGTGACCGCGCGCGCTCACGAGATCGCGGGCGATCCTCGCTTTGGACAGGGCCGCCAGAGGCTCGCGTCGCCGCCACCTGCCTCTTTCGGTACACCGCGTGTGATCGATCCTGGCTCGATCGATGCGAGCAAGGGAAAGCGCGCGGTCAAGACGCGCGTCTTCGACGCGCACCGCGCCTCGTTCGGTGAGTCCGAGCTCGATCTTTCGGGCGTGGAGCAGATCGCGCACACGGCGCAAACGCGCGCCATCCTCGAGGCGATGCTCTGGTGCAAGAAACAACTCGAGCGCGACGCGACCTCGGGAGAGGGCACCACGCTCGCGTCGTTGTTGGATACGCTCGAGGATAGGATCAGCGAGCACGGTTTGTTGACCATCGCTGGCCGAGACCGAGGGGACCTCGCGATGTTCCGTCGCTTCGAACTCGCCGCGGCGCTCTCGCGCTACCGCGCGCTCGAGCTTTTGGGAGAGTGAGTGCGGCCTTGGCCTATGCGCCATCTCCCTCGAGGATCACCACCTGGGGCTTTCCATCGTCGGTGAAGTGGAGCAGGTGCATGAAGTGTCCCTCGTAGTAGGTGCTCTCGTAGATCATCTGCTTGCTGCCGTTTCCTTTGACGCCGAGGTCGAGGAAGAGCGTGGCCTTGTAGTGCGAGAGGTTGATGTTTGGCGGTTCGACAAACGAGAGCACCTCGTAGTTCTCGTCGAGCAAGGCGAGGCCAGAGATGCGCTCGTCGGCCAGATCCTTTCCGAGGCGAATGTCCAGGGCCGCCACATACGCGTTCTCGCCGGGGAGCGCTCCCTTCGTGAGCACGAAGTGCTCCATGCTCAGCGGCACCGGGAGTCGCGTGCGATCGCTCTCGAGCATCTTCTCTGCGATCGCCTCGCGAGCCTTCTTCAAGAAGGCTTCCTGCTTGTCTTCGGGCAGGTTGTACTCCTTCGCGGGCTCGAGCGAGGCCTCTTTCGAGAGCGTCCCCGCAGGACGCGCGATCCCATACGCCTGGTTTGCCGCCTCATCGGGGAGGTCGAGCACGGCGAGCAGGTGATCCGAGGAGGCGCCTCGGAAGTAGTGGAAGCCCTTGACCTTGGCGCTCACCCGAGAGTTCTCCGGGAGCAGGATGTCGTAGGCTTTGACCTCGCGAAAGCGCTGGGGGATGACCTTGTTGTCGCTGGGGATCACGTCATCAGCGCTCGACGGGTTCTTTTCGATCTGCTCGGTGAGCCACTCTCCGAGGACGAGCCGCTCCTTGTCCTTGACGTCATGGAAAGAGACCGTGATCCGGTCCTTTTCGATGGAGGCGAGGTAAACCGGCGTCCCCTTGACCCCCTCTTCGTTGACGACCTCGACGGTGGGCTTGCCTTTGTCCGTCTGGGTGTCGTCAGGAGGAGTAGTCTCGAGCGCGCTGGTTTGCGTCGTCGTCTCCTGTGGGGTCGCCTCGGACTCCTGCTTGCACGCTGTGAGCGTGGCGACAAGAGTGAGCACGACCAGTGTGGCGAGCGCTTGATGGGACATGATCCTTGCTCTCTTCTAAGACAAAAAACCTTGCACAAGGTGTGTTATCCAACCTGCTAGGGGGTGGTTTGTCAAACGCAGATACGACTGTCGGAGCGACCCCGAACAGAGCGTGAGACGCCCCCTGACAGGCTCTGGCCTGCCAGGGGGCGTCTCGGTTTGTTCGGGTCATATCACTCGCGGGTTCGAGTCACGTCCGCGGCGTCGATTCCGTTATTGCGCGTCCTTCGATGCGTACTGCGTGGTGTCTGGCTTGTAGTCCAGGTTGACGCCGTAGGCATTGGCCGGATCGGTCTTGAAGGTCACGCGGCGGTTGAGTTGGTGTGCGGTCGGCGTGTAGCCGAGCACCGAGATATGCTCTTCACCGTGCGAGATGGGCATCAGGCGATCCTCGTCGATCCCTCGAGAGACGAGGTAGGACCTGGCCGCCTCGGCGCGTTCGAGCGCCAGGGTCATGTTATGATAGTGCGGACCCTGTTGGTCGGCGTGGCCTGCGATCACGAGACCCTGCGTGGGGTGATCTTCGAGCCAGGTGGCGATCAGATCGAGCGCCTCTCTGTCCTCGGTGTCGAGCTGGCTCGAGTCAAAGTCGAAGTAGATCTTGCCGACGACTTCGTCCTGATCGTAGGCCGGCATGGTGTAAGCGTCATCGAGGAGTTCGCCGAGTGATTCCTCGTTCTCGGCCAGCTCTTCGTCAGCTTGCCACGTCTCGGTTTGCGCGGTTTCGGTTTCCTTGATTTTGTCGTTCTGGCTCTTCTCGTTGGCGTTCGCGTTGGCGCAGCCGACGAGGGCGATGGTCGCCAAGAGCACGATCGACGTTTTGAGGGCTTGCGATTTATGATTTGTCTCAAACAACATCTCGAGACTCCTTTTTTCTGCACGTTTCGATGAGCCGATTACCATTTCATTTCATTCCTGGCTCATCGCGGCGTCGGGGCGTGACAGTGTCTGCCACGAGCGCCCGCGCCATGAAGCTGTCGAACGTGGTTTTCGCGTTGATAAATCAAGCGATTGCCACGGGTTGCGGCGAGTTCCGCCGTCGACACTCAAGAACGTATGAGCGTGCAATGGTGCCTCAAGGATTTTTTCGAGAAAAATCCTCGAAGGTCGCGATATAAGCGGGCCTCGCGCCTTTTGATGTGCGCTCACGAGCGCACGCTCGCGCGTGGGGCTCTTGGGTCGTGGGTGGAGATCGTTTATAACGATGCAGAACCGAAAAATGAGATCGATTCCGAGCCATGAGGGAGTTGAAGATATTCGGACCGAGCTTGGCGAAGTCCAAAAGAAGGGCAGACAAGGCGAAATGCGCAGGCAATACGCAGTATTGTCGAGCATATTTCAACGCTGGCTGCGTTTCTTTTGGCGAGTCAGGTGATGTGGAGAACATCTTCAACTCCCTCCATCCAAGCAACATGCGTCGGGGATGTTCTATCCTCACGCGTTCGCTTCGAGGACCGAGGAGCAAGAGAAGTGGAAGACCAGCAGTTCGCCGAGAGAATTCGACGCACCCGAGCTCGCGCTCATAACCTCGACCTCGACGGATTCTCCGCGCGCATGCGAGATATCGCCGTCGAGCTCTTGCAGACGAGCCTCGTCGCGCTCGAGCGAGGGCTCCACCGCGAGGAGTTCGAAGGGGTCGAGGCCGACGAGCACCTCGACAATTACAACGCCAGCCATCAGGCGCTCGCGCAGGCTGTCGGGCGCGTCATGCGCGAGCTGCGCGCCGCTGACGCGCCCACGGCCGAAGACGCCGACCGCGTGAACCGGTTCGTCGAGGATCACCCGGTCGAGGGGTTGCGCCACGAGACCATGGATCAGCTCGAGGAGATCATCGAGGAGACGCGCGAGCTCTCACGAAAGATCTTCGCCGAGCCCGAGGTCGCGCTCGAGCGCCTGGATGTGGCGATCTCGGATCTGCGCGCGGCACACGAGGACTTTCAGCGCGAGCACTCCGAGCTGCTCGACGCTCGAGATGAGCTCGCCGAGATTCGCAACGAGGTCTACGTCAACATCCTCAACGCTCGCGACATCATGCGCGCCTCGCTACGCACCGTGGACCGCCTCGAGGAGCTCGATACCATTATCCCACCGCTCGCAGACCTCATCGGCGTCGAGTCCTGAGGCGCGCTCGTTGCTAACCTATCGCGATGCCAAACGAGCGAATGTCTCGCAACCTCGGGAGGTTCTCAGACTCGAGCAGCGTGCGCTCGAGCCCTGGTGTCAGCATCATGTCGGTGATGTCGAGCACCTCGAGCGATGGGAATCCTCCGTCGAGCAGCGCCTCGATCGAGCGCGTCGAGAGGACGTTCCCCGAGAGATCGAGCTGGCGCAACGCTGGCCACTCGCTCCTGAGCACTGGCATCAGCCCCTTATCACTCAGTCCATTTCTGGCCAGCGACAGCGTCTTTAACGTCCTGGTCCATGGCGCCTCGCCAAGATGCACGATCGCATCATCGCCCAGCGCGTTTTGCGTCAGCGAGAGCACCTCGAGCTTTTCGTTGCCGCTCTCGATCAGGTTTCGCACGCCCAGATCACGGATCATCAACCCATAGAGATCCAGGCGCTCGAGCTGCCTTATCCATGGCGCCGCCAGCAGAAAGCTCGCCGCGTCGATGCTCGAGTTCCCCAGCGAGAGGCGTCGTAGCGCCGGAAACTCGGCGCGACGCATCTGCATCATCGCGCCGACGTCGAACTTGCTCCCCTCGAGCTCGAGGCAACGCAGCTTCGAGCGCTCGCGCGAGGCGATGGCCGTTACTGTTCGTGGCCCCGCCTCGGTGTAGCTCAGCCTGAGCGATTCGATCTGCGCGAGCGCGTCGTGTTCGAGCAGCTCGGCGAGGTTCTCGTCGCCGAGTGGATTGCGCTCGAGCACCAGCTCTCTGATATGCGTTTGCCAGGGGACGCTCGCGAGCATCGCGCACGCTTCGGGGCCAAGCTTTGCCTGCGGGATCGCGAGCTCTTCGAGGTTCGCCAGATGTTCCGGTGTGGGGAGCGTGCGCAGCGCGTGATCGAGCGATTCCAGGATGTTCGATCGCAGCTTGAGTTGGCGCAGGTTCTTCATGCGCGGGTTCACGAGCAACGCGCGCACGCCGCCTTCATCGATCTCTTGCAGGTCGAGCGAGAGGCCCCGCAAGCTCTGCGAGTGATTCTCGTGGAAGAGCTTCTCGGTGGCGCCCCTGTCCCAGAGCCAGCTCTTTCGCACGCGATCGAAGATGCTCGCGTTGCGCTGATACAAATAGAGGTACTCGAGCTTCGAGGCGACCGGGTCCGCGAGCAGTTGCCATACGATCCTGGGGGCCGTGGCGCGCGTATTGACCTCGAGGTGTTTGAGTTGTCCTGGCTCGGCGAGCGCTCTCAGTGTCCTGGCGTCGGCCTTGTTGCCGATGCCAAAGGCGGCGCAGAGCGTCATCTCGGGGCAGAGGTTGTCGTCCCTCCAGCGCTCGATCCAGTGCTCCGGCGCGAGCCTGAAGCGTGGAGGCCAGCGAGTGAGCTGGGGGAGGGCGTAGGGGAGCCAGACCTCGTAGACTTGCCTGGGATCGTGCTCGAGCGCTGCATCGATCAGCGCACAGAGCGCATCCCAGTTGGCGCGAGAGGGAGGTTCGTGCAAACGAGCGCGAAGATCGCCAAATTCAGGTGGTGTCACGTTCAAGATCGAGGCTCCTGAGGCGTCGGTCAACTCGGGTTATTCTCACCCGATTCGATGTCCCCGAGCAAGCCACACCCTCACGCGTGTGGCCCGATGATTATGCGCAGCGAGGCGGCGTGTTCTTTCTTGTGCCAGGCGGTGCACGGGACGATATGCGCTGGTAAAACTCGCGTAAACGCGGTATCGACCATGCGGCCAGATTCGCTGGTTTGACACTGGAAGTTGTTTGTTCACGAGGCGTTATGGAGAAGCTCATCGCTTTTTGCCGACGCTGGGCGTGGCCGATTCTGGGAGTTTGGTTTCTCCTCTCGGTCATTTCCGGGTTTAGCGCGTCGCATCTCCGCTTGAACAGCGAGCTCGAGCGCTTGCTCCCATCGCACGCGAAGTCGGTCCGAAACCTCGGCCGCCTCGAGACGGCGTATGGGCAGCAGCTCGATCGCTTCACGCTGCTCATCGAAGGCGATTCTCCCGAGGAGAATATCGCCGTCGTGACCGACCTCGCAGATATGTTGCGAGGGCAGGATCACGTGCTCGAGGTCGAGTCGAAGCGCCCCGTGGCGTATTTTCGCGACCATCGCTTGCTTTATATGGATGTCGAGGATGCCGAAGAGATCTCCTCGCAGCTTAAAAAGCGCATCAAGTGGGAGAAGCGTCAGGCCAACCCGCTCTTTGTCAGCGTGGGAAAGAAGGACCCTCCCGAGGTCGACTTCTCCAAGATCGAGGAGAAGTATCAAAAGCTCGTCGGTTCCCAGGAGTACCTGGCGAACAAGGAGCAGACCAAGTTCGTGGTCTCGGCCGAGCTCGACTTTGCCTCGGATGATCTGAACAAGAGCGACGAACTGCGCGCTCAGATCTATCCCAAGATCGACAAGATCCGCGCCGCTCACGAGGGCGTCGATATCACCGCGACGGGGCGCTACCTGAAGCGCCTCGAGCAACGCGACGCGACCGCCACAGACCTCGGTCGCGGCACGAGCATCGCCTTCGCGCTGATCTTCGGGTTCCTGCTCTTCTACTTCCGCAGCATCAAACCCCCCGTGCTCGTCACCATACCGCTTATCGCGGGCACGCTGGTGACCTTCGGGGCGACCTATGTGGCCTTTACGACGCTCAACATCCTGACTGGCTTCGTGGGCTCGGTGTTGCTCGGCCTGGGGATCGATTACGGGATTCACCTCGCGGCGAGGTATCGCATCGAGCGAAGTATCCACGACGCCGACAGTGCGTTGATCGTGGCGTACAGGTCATCGGGGCGAGCTTCGCTATATGCGGGGTTGACGACCGTGATCGCGCTCGGCTCTCTGGCGCTCTCGTCGTTCCAGGCGTTTCACGAGTTCGGCCTCCTCGCGTTGATCGGGATGACCTCTGTCGGGTTGGCGTATGCGACGCTCTTCCCCGCGCTGATCATCTTGCTCGATGGCTCCAGGTTTGGTCTCAAGGCCTCGCATGACGAGACCCACGAGAGCGAGAACTGGGAGGACGCCACGCTCTCGCGCTTCAAGCGCGTGGCGGTGTTTCTGCTCGTCTTGCTCATCCCTATAGGGGCCTGGGGCGCGACGCGTATCCAGTTCGAGTTCGACTTCTACAAGCTCGTCCCCGAAGGCTTGCCCTCGATCGAGGCCGATTACCGCATCGCCAACTTCATCGAGGTTGGCCGCGTTCCACAGGTCGTGCTCGTCGAGGACAGGGCGCACGCGGGTAAGGTCGTCGACGAGCTCGAGCGCAGGAAGAAAGAGGAAGAGAACGGCGAGCTCATCGATCGCACGCTCACCATCTACGACCTCATCCCTGAGAATCAGGAGAAGAAGGCCGAAATCTGGAAAGATCTGCTCGCCGAGTTCGACAAACTCGGCGAGGACATCATCGCCAACAACGAGGAATTGAGCGGCTTCTACAAGGAGCTCGAGCGTATCGTCGAGGTTGGCACGATCGAGAAGAAGGAGCTCCCGCGTGACCTCGCGAGGCGCTTCGAGCGCCTCGATGATCCAGGCAAGACCGTCGTCCTCGTGTTCCCGTCGCGGATTATCCACGACGCGCGTGATGCCATCACGTACTCCAGGCTCACGGAGAACCTGCCTGGCGCCACTGGCGAGGAGAGCGACAAGGTCGATGGCATCGGTGAAGAGCCGATCATGCGTGATATCGTCAATGACCTTCGCGGTGACACCATCTGGATGTTGCTCGTCACCGTGCTCGGGATCTTCTTTATCGCGCTGGTCGCGTTCCGAAACGCGCGTCGCATCTTCATCGTGTGTGTGACCATCACCGTCGGTTGCGCGGTCGCCGCAGGATTTGTCGGAGGTTTCGGCGTGAAGTTCAACTTCATCAACCTGATCATCCTCCCGATCTGGCTCGGGCTCGGCGTGGACGCGGCCTTCCATATGCTCGTGCGCCTCGACGAGGCCCCCCACGACGCGGGCGGGTTCTGGCACACGGTCGGCGCGGTGCTCGCCGCCTTCGGGACGACCATGATCGGTTTCGGTGGCTTGATGGTCTCGAGTCACCGCGGCTTGAACTCTCTTGGCCAGGTCGCAGTCATCGGCCTGGGCACCATCTTCCTGCTCTCGGTCGCGATCCAACTGCTCGCGCTCAGGAAGAAGGACGCGCTCTGAGTCAAGCCTCGAGCAAGAAAAGCAAGGAGCCCGCGAGGT
>Ga0208061_100045_pt1 | contig 39269 bp, 35 predicted proteins | sample DeeseametaMP0555_FD_184209 | JGI IMG/M metagenome (GOLD analysis project Ga0208061, IMG submission 184209) | Marine microbial communities from the Deep Atlantic Ocean - MP0555 (SPAdes) | ecosystem: Environmental > Aquatic > Marine > Oceanic | place: South Atlantic Ocean | collected 2011-01-23 | reverse complement strand
GTTTTGCGTATTGCGATGGTTTTGCAGAGTGCGGGAACATGCCCCCCGCGCCTTCGGCGCTGCCCCCCAAGTTTGGTGGGCTTCTTGGCGAGGATTTTGGCGTCGAGGTTCGCATCGGGCACCCTCGTGAAACTCACTGCAGATCTCGAAGCGCCCTGGCGCAAAACGCCAACGTCAAGAAGCCACCGGATCGCCCCACTCTGGGGGGCAGCGCCGAGCGCCAGCGAGGCGCGGGGGGCATGTTCCCGCGCTCTGCAAAACCGACACAAAGAGCAAAACGCCGACCTCACAGTAAGCCAACCCCGTGGGCCACCAGCCGACCAACCGACGCCAAGTCTGCCCCCCTCCTGAGGCGTAGCCGAAACACAGGGGGGCCGCGGACGAGCGAGAGCGAGGGCCGCGGGGGGCGCGGGGGGCGCGGGGGGCTTGTTCCCGCGCCCTGCAAAACCGACACAAAGAGCAAAACGCCGACCTTACAGTAAGCCAAACCCGCTTTCTGCAACACCATCGCAGAGGCTTCCTCTCGCTCTCTGCAAAACCTTCGCTACACTCGAGCCTCGCGCCGTGCGCGGCGGATGTTGAAGGCGGCGAGCAGGCCGAGCAGGCCGAGGAACCCGAACCCTGCGTTTGGTGCGGAGGGGTGGAGAGCGGAGATGGTGCAAGCGTTGGCTTCATCGATGCCATCGCCAGAAGCATCGCCATATGCTGGAGCGCCACCAGGCTCGAGGCCAGCTGTGCAGACGCAACGCTCCGAGTTTTTGTAGGTGTCGAGCATCAGCTCCCACTCGTTGTCCGACCCGCTCGGGATCGGGCCGAGCGGGTTACCTCCGTCGTTGCAGACGCATACGGATTGGAAGGCGCAGAAGAGTCCTTCGCCGAGGCCGCGCGCATCGAGCGGGGTCATGTTCTCGTCCCACTCGTTGAACTCGCGCCCAGGACCATCCCCTTCGAACTCGCTGTTCTGGGCGGGGTCGGCGGTCTCCATGTTGTCGATGACGCCATCGCAGTTGTCGTCGATGCCGTTGCAGATCTCGGGTTGCGGGGAGTAGTGCTTCTGGCAGAAGGGGACCCCGAGGTTGCATGCGATGGTTCCTGGGCGACAGCGCCCTGATTGGACCATGTTGCCATCGACGTCCATCTCACAGCCCGCGTCCGGGTCCTGTCCGCAAGGAACGTCGCACGCCTCACCCTCGTCGAGGCAAAGGCAGGCGACCTGCGTTTCGGTGATCTGGACATTGTCCGAGCGCACCTCGGCGCACAACTTCTCGGTCAGGCGCACCGCGCGTCGGGTGTTGTCCGAGAAGTTCCAGCCTTCGCCGCGGTAGGGCTCCGCGGATGTCGGTGAAACGCCGTAGATATTGATCAGATCGTTGTAGAAGCGATCCGGGTTGTTCGGGTCGAGCGCGGGGATGCGAATGTTGTTGCCAAAGATGGCGTGGTCAAACTGCACGCGCGTGGCTTCCGGGTTATCATAGGCGCCATCACCTGCGGGATATCCGTCGGGGATCTCGAGCGGGAAGGTGCACGAGACGTTGCCAGCGAGCGCGAGCAGGGTGTCCTTGAGCGTCTGCGCGTTGTCTGCCTGGAGGGCGCCTCGGCAGGTCAGCTTGTTTGGATCGACGCGCCGATCCTTCATGATCGAGCTGACGTCGTAGTAATCGGTATTGCTCGGATGTGGCAGCTCGGTGCACGGATCAAAGATCTCGCTCGCCTGGTAAGAACATCCGCTCCCGCGACAGCACTCACCGGTGCCGCCCGCGGCGGCGAAGAAAGAGTTGGTCGTCGGATCTGCGCCCGAGCCAAAACCCACCACGTAGTTCACCACGGGCACCGCGCGTTGACGCATCGCGCAGTAATAGTGGACCGCGCGACCGACGTTGCGCTGCGTGTTGCCGATATCACCGCTCGGCTTGCTCCAGGGCGCGCCGTCTGTGACCAACAACCCGAACGAGAGGCTGTCCGGGTCCTGCAAGGCCGTCGAGCTGGCGGTGATCTTAGCGGCGTTGCCATGCTCTGTCGCCAGGTCCAGCGTGTAGCTGTCCAGCGTCGACTGGATGCCTGTGTAGGAGTCCTCTGCGGGCTCGATTTCGAGCGATGCGCCATCATCGAAGCGCCCCAACCCCAATTGGATCGCGTCACAACCGGAGCGATCCATCTCATCGCAGGGGCCCGTGAGCCCCACCGCCTGCGCGAGCTCACCGATGACTTCCTTGGCGATCTGGAACTTGGTCTTGCCGCCACCGCCATCCCCATCCATCGAGAGCGAGGTGTCCAGGACAACCAACATCTTGAGTTGCCGCGCGGAGGTGTCGTACTCCGTGACGGGCGCACACATCTCGTCGAAGTCGTACGCGTTCGCGTCCTGGGTTGTGAGGATCGCGAAGCTCGTCATCGCGCACGCGAAGACGGCGTGTCTTATGAAGTGTTTCATAGCACTCATCCTGGCTCATCGTGATCGATGGCCTTACTTGATATGTGGGGGCATGGTCGTGCCCCCATGTTTCATCTTGGAGTGCTTCTATTTTCTCACTTCGCCAACAAAACGCAAATCGTGACGAGCCGATTAGAAAGATTTCATAGACCCAAAGCGGATGCTGCTCTTTATTGCATGAGAACTCAGAGAGTTTTCATATATTCGAGCAGCTCCTGGCGTTCTTTTTCACTCAGAACATCGCCATAAATATGACCCTGGTTCGAATATCCTTCGAGCGTGGTGTTGTAGGTGTCTTTATCCTCCTCGCCAGGAGGGACGTCGAGCGCTTCATGTCTCCATCCGAGATCCTCGGCGTCATACTCGAGCGCGTCGAAGTCACGGCGCCAGTAGGTTGGCCTCGTGCTCGAGTCGAGCAGCGCCCTCAGGGTGGGCACCGAGCCGTTGTGCAAGTACGGCGCGGTCGCCCAGATTCCATCCAGCGGTGGCGCGATATAGGCCATCGTGGTCTCGATCGAGGAGCCCTGGCTGTAAGGAGACTTGCCATACCAGTCACGCTCCTTGCCGGTGTAGTTCCCCTCGTCGGTGAAGAACTCCGCGTAGAGAGGATCCGTCCCCACCTCGTCCACTGAAACGAGCAGGTTCGGATACGCCTCATCCTCGCCATAGACACCATGACAACGCGCGCAGTTTGACTGAAAGACCTCCTCGCCACGCGAAGCGATGTCCTGATCCACCTCTCCCTTCCACACGGGAGGCTCCAGGGTGTTCAGGTAAGCCAGCAGGTTCTTGAAGCCTGGCCTCGATGCCTCGTACTGCTCCTTGCCAAAGAGCGCGACCACCGAGATCTGCTGGATCAATCGCGAGAAATCACCCCGACCCATGCCGTTGTAATAGAGCGCGTGTTTCTTTTTGACGTGCCAGAGCGGCGGGACGTCGATGCCGACAACCGTCTCGCCTACATCGTGCAATGGCTCGTCGCTCCAGCTCAGATCCTCCGGGTTGCGATGCGCGATCGCGGCGACCTCGAGCATGACCGCCGCGTTCGGGCCCCGGAAGGGAAGGATCGAGTGCGGCGCTACGGCGCGAGCGCCTCGCTCGAAGACTTCATAGGCTTCGCGCTCGGGTGAACCCGCCGGATACCTGATCTTAACCAGACGATCCGCCAGATCGAGCGATTCGGCGGAATCGCGCGTGAAGTCCGAGGCGTGGTTTCCCACCCCGAATACGCGCTCGCCATCGAGCATGGCCGAGTGACAGGAGTAACAGGTCAACCCTCCGATCACCTCCACCCCGTTTGGCGTCGTGAAGACGTTGAAGCTGTGGGGTATCCCCTCGCTCTTCCCCTCTCGCCCGAGGTCGTCATTGCCAAACATCCCGAAGATCATCTTCCCCGCTTCATACGGCAGCCCCGAGCCCACGAAATCGCCATACAACAGAAACTCTCTGCCAGCGTCCGGGTCTCCCGTGAGGTCTTGCTCGTTCGCAGGCAGCACCGAGAGCGCAGGATCGCCACCCGTAGGATCGTTTTCCTCGGGAGCAGGCTCATCAGCTTGGCATGCGCAGGAGAAGGCGATCGCTGCGAGGCAAATGAGTGAGAGAAGGGGAGAGGAGAAATCACGGGGCATGGCATCTGGTCGGGGTGAGGGTCATAAAGGTCAGCGTCAGGCGCTCGGAGTCAGAAGGTAAGGATGCATGCTGACCTCTCCAAAGCGCACCTCCAAAATAAGAAAGGGTGCAGCGCTCGATGACTCGAGCGCTGCACCCTTTCTTATTTTGGAGAGGAGAACCTGAAAAGATCTCGCTCAGAAGTACGTCGGCTCGCGACGAATCAGCTTGCCGCGCGAGGTATCACCGACAAACTCGCCGTCCTTGATGGCGACCTGACCACGCACGGTGACGACTTCAGGGCGACCATCCTGCTCGAAGCCTTCGAAGCCGCTGTAGTCGTTGTTGACGTGGTGTGTGTCCATCGAGACCACGCCGCGGTAATCGGGATCAAAGATCACGAGGTCCGCGTCCGCGCCGACGGCGATGCGACCTTTCTGCGTGAGCCCGAAGATCTGCGCGGCCTTGGTCGAGGCCGCATCCACGAAGCGATTGAGGCTCAGGTTCCCTCGCGAGACGCCATACGTGTAGAGCATGTTGACGCGATCACCGATGGCGGGGATGCCGTTGGGGATCATCGTGAAGTTGTCACGCCCCATGTCCTTTTGTTCGAGATCGAACGGGCAGTGGTCGGTGGCGACCGTGTCCACCAACCCCATCGCCACGCCATCCCAGAGCGCCTTCTGGTTGGACTTCTCGCGAAGCGGCGGTGACATGACCCACTTGGCGCCCTCGTGGTCGGGACGCTCGGCGAAGGTCTTGTCGAAGCAGAAGTGCGGGATGACCGACTCGACGTAGATCTCGACGCCGCGATGCTTTGCATCGACGGCCGCCTCGAGCGCGTCCTTGCAGCTCAGGTGCACGACGTAACCGGCGGCGCCGGTGAGCTCGAGGAAGGTCGCGAAGTGGTTCGTGCCCTCGGCTTCGACGCGGGTGGGGCGGCTTGGTTCGTGCCACTCGGGGCCGGTCTTTCCTTCCGCGAGGAGCTTCTCGCAGAGCTGGGCGACGATCTCGGCGTTCTCACAGTGCGCCGTGGTGATCACGCCGAGCTCTTTGGCGAGCTTGAGCGTGTCGAACAGCTCGTCATCCTCGACGCCAAAGAAGCCCTTGTAGGCCAGGAAAACCTTGAAGGAGGCGATGCCGTCAGCCACGATCTCGCGCAGCTGGTCGGCGGTCTTCTCGTCGAACTTCGAGACCGCCATATGGAAGGTGTAATCGCAGGCGCTGTTCCCCTCGGCCTTGTTCTTCCAGAGGTTGTACCCTTCGAGCGTATCCTCGGTGCGGTTCGGGCAGCACATCTCGATGAAGCTCGTCGTGCCACCGTGGAGCGCAGCGATCGAGGCCGTGGTGTGCGTATCCTTGGCGAACGTCCCCATAAACGGCAGGTAGATGTGCACGTGAGGATCGATAAAGCCCGGGAAGACATACTTCCCGTCGGCATCGATCACCTCGGTGCCCTCGGGGACATCGAGGTCCTTGCCGATGGCCGTGATCTGCTCGTCTTCGCAATAGATATCAGCGTAGTAGTCGTCTGTGGCGGTGATGATCCGCCCACCTTTGATAAGCAGGGACATGATACTCCTTACAGTGTTGGTCAAGCGCGCAGAAGATAACCCAACCATACGGCCTCCGACCAGTGCGTTTTCTGCCCCCGCCACGGCCCAAATACGACGTGGAGTGAGAAGTTTTTTGCTCCTCGAGCAAAAAAACTTCTCGCTCCACGCAAGGTTTCCCCGCTCCCTCCCGAAAACCTCCTTGAAAGCAATGAAGCAACGTTGGCCACGAGGCCAACGTCAACAATCGCGATAAGAGCCGCTCTCGTCTTGGAGCGGCTCGACGGAGGAAAGCGAGATGAAGACGATTCAGAACCTGATGTTGTGCGTGTGCGTGGTGATGTCGATGACCGCTTGTGGCGGAATTCTCGGCGAAGAAGACAAGGATGATTCTCAGGAGGTCGTGCTCCTCGAGTCCTCGATGACCGTGCGCGAGTTCTACCAACGCATGGACGAGATTGCCGTCAAGGGCTTTTGTCACCGCGCGTTTGTCTGTCCTGAGAAAGATCCGTTTTACACATGGCTCTTTTCATCGACAGGTAGCAAGGAGGCATGTGTAGAGAGCATGCGTGGCTTTGCGGCCAACGAAGGAGATATCCTGACCGCCGAGGCCGGCATCAGCGGGGGGCGAATGTCATTCAATGCGAGCCTCGCCGAGAGCTGTCTGAATACCATGGAGCGCGAGCTTCGCGCGGCGCAATGTTCATTCAACTTCGAAGCCGCGCTCAGCCAAGCTGACAACATTGGGGTCTGTGATCAGGTCATCAAAGGCAAACAACTCACAGGTGATTTTTGCGCATCTGGTGATGAATGTGGTGAAGGTTACTGTGAGGCAGGTGCCCAATACGTGTGTGGCGGCGTCTGCCAACGCTACGCGAAGGCCGGGGAAGGATGTGGTCCAGATTCAGCCACTTGTGCACCGAATCTTTCCTGTTTGATCGATTCGTCTGATAACACAGGCAGCTGCGTGGGGATTTCATCACGAAAAAATGGTGCTTCGTGTTCTGAGGATGCTCAATGCAGTCGCAGCTCGTGGTGCATTGGTGGAAAGTGTGAGACGGCTACTGACGCCGAACTCTACCAACCCGGTGAACTGTGCAATGCAATGGGTTACGAGAGTTGTAGACCAGGATATGTTTGCGGTGAAGTTGATGGCTATGGTTATGGCACGTGTATGGCGCCGTTGCCCCAAGGAAGCTCGTGTCTCTTCTCTGTCGATTGCGCGGGTGGTTTGACGTGTCGCTCAGGAAAATGCCAACCCAAGTCCAAACTGGGTCAGGCGTGTGAGGTGGATTGGGATTGTGATGAGGGATATTGCGGCTCGGGGATGTGCAAGAAGTATAGCGCTTGCGATCTGAACTGATTTCCAAAAAATTGCTTCGATACGCATAAAACCAAAGCGAGCGGGCCATCGTTTTCACGATGGCCCGCTCGCTTTGGTTTACAATAGGTGTGGCAGAAATCGAGTGAGCTGTAAGCCTCACACCAGAGCGAGGCCGGGAATCGAACCCGGCAGGCCTTGTTAAGCATACAAGTAAGCCCGACTCATGGCCGCCACCCCACTATTGAAGCGTCCTCGGGAGGATCGCGCAAGAGGGATCTCGTCCCGAACGTCTTTACGGTGTTCGAGACTCCAGGTCGGCGCCATCGAAGAGCGCCTGCAGGCGCTCGAGGAACTGGCTCACGTGCAAGCCATCCATCAAGGCATGGTGACACTCCACGGAGACGGGCATACGCAGCGCATCCTCTGGTCCATGGTAGCGACCGAACATGATCTTTGGCTCCGAGCCTTTATGGCCCGAGAGGTGACGCGCGTGCGAGACGCTCGTGAAGGTCAGCCAGGGCACGATCGAGAAGTGGATCGTATCGGGTCGCATCGATGCCTCGTCCAGAAACGTCGTGCGGTGTCTGGCGGCTTCACGCGCGGACTTCGCGCGTTCGCAGAACTCCCGAAAATCGTCCGTATCATCGTGTGAAACGACGAGCAGTTTATGATCCTCGAACAGCTCTGTGGAGGTCGGGTGAACGCGCTCGTAGATGACGACGCGATCCTCCTCGAGGCGCATGCGAAAGGGCTCGCTCTCGTTTACCGCTCTCATGGCGAGGAACTTTGTGGCCAGGCTAAACGGAGCGCCCTTGTCGCGGCAGTGGGAGACGTGGCGAGTCACGTCGAGCTCGACGGTGATGCCAAAGAAGGGGTTATCGAAGTCCTTGAAGAATTCGAAGGCCGCGCGCCGGCCCCATCGCTCGAGGTCGAGATAAGTAGGCATGTTGTTCTCGTCTTCGCTGCCGCACCACGTCGTGATGCGTTTACCGTTCATCGCCAATCACACACGCGCTTATCATACTCGCAACCGAGCGCGTAGTACTGGTTGGCGTCGAGACCCGAGGGCGACTTCTCGAGATGCTTCTCGAGCATGGTCGCGCACATGCCGCACGAGCGACCGGTGCGAACCACCTGGCAATCCTTATCGAAGATGGCGAAGGCGCGAAGATAGAGCGTCTCGATCGCTGTGTTATCCAGGCTATCCTCGACCTCCTCGGCGAACTCGCCAGCCCAGAGACACCCGCGAGGGCTCCCCATCGCGCAGCTCTTCTGCGAGACCTCGATAGCGCGAAGGCGTCGTTCTCTGTTACCTGGCGCAGACGATCGATAGAGCGCCTTGGCGTAGAACGCGCAACCATAGGCGTGATCCTTCTCGCAGACCCTTTCCAGCAACGAGATCGCGCGCTCCTGATCCTGTTTCACGCCGCGCCCGGTAAAGAGGCGGTCGGCGAGGTCCGTGCAGGCGTCTGGATAGCCCCGAGCGCAGCTTGCTTCGAAGAGCGCCACGGCCTTTGCTTCGCTCTCTGGCGAATCTTCGCGGATGTAGACGATGGCGAGGTTCTGGCATGCCTCCTCGAACTTGGCATCGCAACCCTGTTTATAGAGGGCGATCATGTCCTCCTTGCTTCCGGGCAAGAATCCGCGCTCGTAGGCCACGCCGAGGTTGTAACACGCCTCGATGTTCCCCTGGTCGCAGCTCCTTCGCAGGTAGCGTTCGCCGAGCTCCTGATCGATAGGCTCCTCGGTGATAAAGTAACGCCCTGCCTGTCCGCATGCGATGACATCGCTCTCCTGAACGCAGAGCTTTTGCAAGGCCTGGCGCGCCTCCACTCTCTTCTCCGCCTTCAACAGCTCGTTCACATAACTGCCGCAAAAATCGACGTCGAAATCGCAGGTTCGACCAAGATAATAGAGCATCTGCTCTGTATCCTGCCGCTGGCGCGCCGCTTTTGCTTGCTTCAGACACGCCTCGCCAGTCCTGCACTCTTCAGGGTCCTGAGTGCGCGCGCTCACGTCTTCTGTAGGAGGTTCCCAGTGAGGTTTTTCGGGTTCATGAGTGGATCGGCAACCACAGAATAAGAGGCACGCCAGAAGAAATGTGATTTGGCGAGGTTCCACAATAATTCTCTCGAAAATAAATAGCTTTTTACTAAAACTAAAATCGAACGCATCTTTATTTTGAATCAATTTCACCGCGAAGGCAACGCACGTGGATGTCAAAAACCGCCCGACGCGCGATAGAAAGAACCGTGCGAAACCCTCTGTTTCATAATCTGCCACAAACCGCCCATATCGAGCGTTTTGACAACAATCATGAGGCATATTGTCAAACTAGCAGGTGCTTCCCTGACGGCATGGCTGTCCACCCCTCCTGATCTGACACCTCGTTCCGCCCTCACCAAATACTCATTCCCCCATGAGCTCTTCTCCCTCGGACCCAACCACCTCGCGTATACCTCGACCCTTCAGGCAAACCGATGCAGCAGGCCGGAGTGCGTTGAATAGCCATCAGAGCCGTGATACTCTTTATTTGATAAACATTGCTCGCGGACAAGCAGGATGCTTCTCGATTGGGAGGGTTGTGATAGCTGCGGTTAAATAGGGTGTGATACCCCAGACCAAATTCGCTCAATACAGAGCACGCAACCTGCTCTATCAATCACGTAAACCTATTTGATTTTACTGAACATTTGATGCACTTGTTCTGGTTTGCTATATTCATATAATGTTTTATAGTAAAACACTTTTGTTTAAACACTTATAAGCGAGTCTAAATATGCAAATTTTCGTTCGGGTTACAATGCTTTTCATTATCACGTTTCTGTACTCGGGTTGTATCACTAATGATTATGGAGATACGGGCCCAGCAGCGACACGATCAGACATGAACGAGCCATCGTCATGGGACATGAGCAATCCACAGCAAGACTCAGAAAAAGATCTTGGCCCGTCCGCTCATGACTTGGATGTAGGTATTTCAACGGAAATGAATGAAGATATGCATCTGGACATGTTAGACCCAGCCCACCAAGAAGACATGGGTAAAGATATGGCTGCAGAAATGGGATGTAACCTTCACTGTCCTTGTGGTGGCTTTTGTCAAAATGGCGTTGTGACTCTCCACGGCACTGGAGAATATTGGGATGGTGTATGTGGCGAAGAACCTGAATGCGCTCCAGGTCAGACCTACCAATGTCCCAATGGTTGTGCTCAGGATGCTCCTTCATCTGACCTCGACTCTTCCTCTGCCTGCGAGGCTTCTGTAAGGGTGGGCGCATATGATGACTGGAGCGGTTTTTGTGCTCCTGAATGAATCTCATGTCACTCAAGTAATTCAAACTTCACATGGTCTCGCCTATCCCACGCTGGGGTATAACAACTCGCTGAACCAGACTCGCCCAATTCTTGGCCACTGTGATATGATAAGGCAGATAGCCTTCGATGCATGCTCCCACGTCGAAACATGGGCTCGCAGGTTAGCTTAATAAGGTTATGCTGGCAGGACGAAGGGAGAAGAGAATATCTGAGGGTTTCAAAAGGCTACTGGAAGAACTGAAGGCAGCAGACAGGCGCCGTATTGTCCAAGGTTCATCCAGACACCAGCACGAGTACGGTCCTCCACTAGTCGAGGAAGAGCTCAAAGACTTCGAGAAGACCTACGGTATCCGCCTACCATGTGAGTATCGTGAGCACCTCCTCAAGGTTGGAAATGGAAGTCCACACATCACTCACGACTCTCCTGTCCAAACGGGGCCTGGTCCTGGCTATGGTTTGAGCGCATTCGACGCACTCCATATCTACCCCGAAGCGCGTCTCCCCTTTCCTTTTTCAACCCGTGATTCTCCCGTGAGCTATCAATGCGTGGAAGATGAGTGTTTCGAAGACTTGGAGCACATTCCTGGAACCCTTGAGATCGCGACCGAGGGCTGCGCCCACCAGTACCTCCTCGTTCTCAATGGTCCTCATTCTGGCTCGCTTTGGAGCTACAGCGATGGGTGTCCTCTCCTCTTCCTCGAGCACTCCTTTTCACACTGGATGCATGAATGGGCCACATCCTCGCTACATTCGGTCAGACAACTCCCCGATGGACCTCAGACAATCGCGCAAAAGCTCCTTTCTCAACAAGGCAAACTCACTGCCAAACTCCACCAATGGTTTCGCTCTGTTGATTCTGAGTGAGTTCAGAACCCAACCATGGCTACCAAACACTGCCAGCATAACAACTTGCTGAACGCCGACTCGCCCATGCCTACAACTATGTGCTACAATTTGAAAAATGGCTTTGATGAGAGGTGGTCAAAAAGCATTCGCTCGCGTATTAACTTAAAAGAGTTGCACCTAAAAAACTTATCTGTAGATATCAACCTTGAACCTATTAAAGATGAATAAACACAAGTACGCACATCACTATTACATTTTATGTTGGACGACCTTGCTTCATGCGTTCGTCATGTCACAAATTTCATGTGATACTATTCCTGATGAAAGTATAGACCCTGGCATTCCTCTCGAAGAGCCTTACGTTGTCATCGAACTCGATGATGGAAGAACTTATACAGGGTGGAAAAGCCCCCTCTACTGGTGGATCAGTAAAGATTATGAAGATGTCGTCGAGTTTGGCCTTACAGATGAAAATGGAGATCTTATAGCTTTTCAATTAAGCTACGAAGGAGATCTTCAACCTCCGGGTGAGATTCATTTTGAAATGAACCCTCGAGAATCATTGATCGATGCAATTTTTGAAGGCGAACAGTATACAACTTTTGGTATGCCAGGAAGCAGCCGGGTCTATGATATTCGAGTTGACTTGGAGGAGAGACAATTCACGGCGAAATTTGACGCTATTTTGCATCCCCAGATGTTGGAGTCGGATGAACCACGCTCTATTTCGGGGTCTATATCCACACACCAGTGGAAGATTAGCTGTTTTCCCAGTTCACAAGGCGACCGATCATTCTCCTCTGATTTCTGTAAGCCCTTTCGTGAGTATCGTTGAACTCAATGACGGTCTTGCATAATCCCTGGCTTGGGCGTCAACAACTCGTCGAACCTGACTCGACCACGCTCTTCATCTTTCGCCAGAAAGTTCAAAGATGCACATGTGTTTAATACAATGTGAAGCCAGGACTCGAGTGTGCAGATTGGCCAGGAAGGTTTGGATAAATGAGGCCCACGGGCATTCGAGATGAGCCACAGGAGTTCACAGTGACCTCGCAGAAAGGTCAACATCTCAGACGCACGATCACAGCTGCAGGCGCTCTGTTTGTCATCCTTGTTTCATACGCTTGCGCAGGAGAACCTGAGACCAAATCCGAGATGAACTCACCCTCGAAAGTGACAGCGCCATCTGTATCCGAACCACCGATTCCTTCAGGTCCGTTCATCGATGACGCACGATGTGAGAAGATCTGTGAAGCGTGGAAGTGCGAGGAACGTAGACGACGCCCCAAACCGACAAAGACGTTGGGTGATCCTCCAACACCCGAGAGGATGGAAAAACTCGTGAGCATCACGCCTATTGACCATCCGGACCGTCCCGAGTTTCTCTTCAACCTCGCAGAGGTGTCCTTCGAGGCGTCACAATACCGACTCTACCTCTCTTGTGAGCAACAACGGCAGTGTGTGGCACTCAATGAACGAGACGCCCCGCTGTCCGAGTCGAGCGTGTGTTGGGCAAAAGCGGCAAAAGACTACAAAAGGTCGGAGCGCTACCTCACCAAGGCGCTCGAAGCCTACCAACAGGTCTTGGAGCTTCCTGACTTCAGCGACCGCGACGATGCGCTTTTCTACGCGAGCCTCGTCCATGACGAGTTGGGTTATCACGATCGTGCTCGCTTGCTACGAAAAGAACTGCTCGAGACCTTTCCTGGCTCGGCATATGTCCCCATCATCATGCGAGACTATGAACAATGACTCGACCTTATCCCGGCGCGACCTCTGCCTGATAACTCGCTAAACGCAGACTCGCCGGTGTCTTCCGACCTGTGATATGCTACAGTCAGTAGCTTTCTGCGATAGCTTGCTTCCAGGATTCGGGCTCGCAGGTTAGTCCGAAGGGGTTGCACAGCGACATATTGAACGGGATCTGATTTGCGACTCGGTAAACATCATATTCATCTGCTCGCGCTCCTGTCGTTCATAGTGATGCCTCGTGTATCCAACGCACAACCCACAGCGTGGAAGGCCACCCCCGGGAAGACGTTGATCTTTGCGAACGAATCGTCTTCGAGGTCAGTAACCTCGACGCTTCAAACACCGCGCCAGCCCGCATCAAACCAGCCGTTCTTCGCAAAACAACCCCAGCGACAACAGGCAAGGCCGACCAATCCGGTACCGTGTAGCCAGTTCGAGTGGACGACAGGCCTGATGCTCGAGATGAGCAGTGGCGACTCTGTGGTCAGGTTCTCCTACATGGAGAAGTGCGATCAGCCTTTGACCAAGACGATGGCGTTTAAAGCTCAGCAGATTGGCGAACCTGACCTGCTGCACTGGTACGAGGGAAGCCTGGAACATGAGGGAAAGACCTACACGATGTTCGAGGGGAAGACCTCGCTCGAGCTGCTCTCGGACCAAGCGCCCTTTGGATACCGGCTCGACTTCGAGATGACGTTTGCTCCCGATGCGCAGTTCAGGCGGTTCCTCGAAGGCCAACCCGTGGATGAGTCCACGCTTATCATGGTCCGTGGGCAGACCGAGTTTACTCCTCGCGTTACCTGTGATTCCAAAGTCGTCGGCTATGATTTTGACTCCTCGCTGAACAAGGAGTTCGAGTCCATCGACAGCCTCTTCTGCTCACCGTTTCTCGGCTACGGCAAACCTTGAGGTGATACGATCCTCGGCGGCAATACGGCGTATGCCTTTCCGCCATCTTCTCCCTCGCGGTACGACAGCTCGCGAGGACCAGGCGCTGTTTTCAACGCTCGCGTTGGATAGGGCAGATAGCTTCTGTCGCGTGACCTCGTGTCGGCGAGATGATTCGTAGACATGCTGAAAAAGCGCGGCTATATACGTTGTCTTGTGTGATATAATAATGATGTGAAGAGTACATTCAATATTCACAATAAAGGAGTCATAATTTTGGTGAAATTATCGCATGTCATCAGTTTGATTGGCATCATCCTCGTTTGTGTCGGTTGCTCCGGCGAGCCTTTAACAGAAGGGGAACCAGATGCACAGGATGATTTGTCGGATATGCCATTCGATATGGCCGAGAAGGATATGGCAATCGCGGAAGATATGGCAAAAGATGCACCTCTTGATGCCGCTCCCGATCTCGTGGACATGGATGAACCGGATCTGCTCGCTCCGGGGCAACCTTGTGACACGGATGGTCAGTGCGTCAGGGGAGCAGTTTGTGATCGAGATACGTGCAGCGTGATTGTCGGATGCGCAGAGTTTTTCGATGATCCTCCGTCAACATTGGCCGATAACGGCTGTTGGGTGACTGGGTTTAGCAGCAGCCAATCTGTGGCATTTGAATGTGATTCGGATGACGCCTGCGACGACGGGAAGCCTTGTGTCATGAATGCCTGCCAAGATGGAGCGCGATGCGATGATTCTTCGTCGTGCCCCTCGATGCAGGTTTGCTATGCCGGCGTTTGTGTGGAAGAGCAGTGAGCTTCGATAATAAAGGATATAAACGATTGTATGCTGGCCGGAATCTCTCGAATGAGCAAGACATCCTGTCAGTTGAAATATTATGCTTTAGATTAAATGAATATCGATTCGTATACGATGCTGCAAAAAAGTTAAAATAACAGCAAGAGATTAGAAGGAATCAAGCATGAGACAAATCACGCCGGTCGTGGCGCTGATTCTATTGCTGTGCGCTTGTAGCAGCTCCTCTGGCGCGTCAACTACCATACAGCCTTCGACATCAACCTCGTCTTCGCATCATAGAAAAAGCTCGGATTCATTGGACTTCCAGGCGTGCTCCGGCTCGTTTGCTACAGGCCCCATCTGGGCATCCATCGAGGACAAAGAGGTCGCGTTTGCAGAAGCGCGTTGGGTTGCCACGATCGGCATCCAACAGTCTGCTTCAACGGTCGCGCTCGAGACATCGATGCGAAAGCTCGCTGCTTCTGGCGTCACAGTATTACAAAGCCATGATAATCAATGGCTTTTGGTTGCCGGTCGGCCAGCGAGTATCCTCTCCAATCTGCAATCATCATGTGAATGGGTGAGCTTCGATCTGACAGGCTTTCACTGTGAATGCGCTCCAGAGCAATGTCTTCGAGCCATGACCTGTGACTTGAAGGCGGCTCAGTTCTCGCGAAACAAGCTCGCCATGGAAGCACTCTCGGCCATCCAGTACGTCACGCCTTCCTATCAACCTGTGGTTGGGTGCTTACAAGATCTCAACCTCGGGGGTGGTGCGGTACTTCATGAAACTCAGACCGCGTTCGATTTTCGCGGTGTGGGTTGGATACTGGGGCCGCCCGGTTCAGTGATGCGTTCCTGGGAGACTTCGAGCTGCGCCAGGCCAGAGCCACAGAACAGCGAATCTACTTTTTGAACATTGCGTTTGCTCACACACCTGGCAGCTCGCTGAACGCAGACTCGCCCACAACTCCATCGTTGTGCTACATTAATGCTGTAGCTTCGAGTGATATCAACGGTGCAAATGCACCCGCTCGCTGGTTAGCTCGAAAGGGTCACATTGCAGACAAGATCTGAGGGGTCGAAAATGATCGAAGAGGGGGATATCACGCCTCAGCCATGGCTGTTAGAAACGCATCAAGAGTCTCTCGTTCGAGCAGCAAATATCATCTCGAGCGCCGAGGTCTTGTTGATCGGCGCGGGCGCTGGCATGAGCGTGGATTCGGGAGTGCCAGACTTTCGCAGCAAGAACGGATTCTGGAAGAGCTATCCTCCGGCTCGCGTATTGGGTTTAAACTATGTCGACCTCTCCTCAGGCACCTGGTTCGAGCAGGACCCGGTCATATCCTGGGGTTTCGTTCTTCACCGCCAGCGCCTCTTCCAACAACATGAACCCCACCAGGGATATCACATCCTCAAACGCTGGGCGGACTCCAAGCAAACAAGCTGGGTCTACACCTCCAATATCGACCGTTACTTCGAGCGGGTTGGCTTTGATCCAACCCGCATCACCGAGATTCACGGTTTCGATCATGTGCTCCAGTGCTCCGTTCCGTGCTGTCGCGAGACGTGGACAGCGGATCTGAACGATCTGGAGCTGGATGAGGCCTCCCTCGAGCTTCTATCACCTCCCCCGCGCTGTCCTCACTGCGACGCGCTCGCTCGCCCCAATGTACTTATGTTTCGGGACGAGCGGTGGATCGGAGATGCCACACGGGAGCAGGAAAACCGGATGACCACCTGGCTCAATCAACAGAAGGGGAAAGCGGTCGCCGTCATCGAGCTCGGCGCAGGAACAACCGTCCCGAATGTTCGCTTTCAGTTCGAGCGCTACGCACGCGCCTATGGAACTCCGCTGATCCGCGTTAACCTCGGAGAGCCTCGAGGACCTTCATCCACCATTGAACTCGGCCTCTCTGCCCTCGCTGCGCTGAGAGCCATCGATCTGTTGCTTCTACAACATGAACAGATTCGAGATCCGGTCGAATGACAAGCTCGCGAGGCCAATAACTCGTTAACCTCGATTCGACCAAAACCTGTTGCAATACGTAGTTGAAAAATATACAAATAAAATCAAACTAAAAACACCGATCATTTTATGAAAATAAACTTATGTCTTTACGCCACCACCACTCTCTTTATGTTGGTTATGCCATCGTGCGTATTATCCTCTGGCGATGAAAGCAACAATGATTCAACCGAGACGTCTGATGCTTCGCCAGATATGCCAGCTCGTGACATGGGCACCGAGATGGGCACGAGGAGCGCGGCGAAATGCGTGGAGCATCTGGATGAAGCCTCCTGCCTCGAGGAGAAGGGCACTTCATGCGGTTGGTTTGTCCTTCAAGGCACGATCCTCGACCAGGATGGAGAGTGTGCCTGTGAGGGAACCAGAGGGTTCTGCACGTTTGGCGAGGATGTTCCCGCTGCGCCATATTTTGTGGTGGCGCGTTCTCGAGCACAAAACCCGACAGTCGCCTACGAGTTTAGCTCGATGTACACGACAAACGATGAGTGGGTCGCCTGCCAGGATAATGCTCATCGAGTCTGCCAGTGCCAGAACGCATGCCCTGAAGTAAGTATCACGTGGGCTGAACATCTGGAGCAGTAGCTCAGCCTGCTCGAACGAAGAAGAGAAACACTTGATGATATCGACCCCAGAATGGGTGGAAGCCTACCTGAACACAGACGACAGCCAGGACTTTTCAGCAAACCTCTACAAACGGTTTGTCGCTGAAGTCTGCGGCGTCAAACTTGCCTCGAAGCTGTCTCGAAACGAACTCCCTCAGCGCCAGGAAGAGCTCGCCGCGTGCTTGACGTATGGAGTGCTCACGGATGAATCCGAGACGCTCGCGAAAGCAATCATCGCCTGGCTAAAGTGGGTCGGTTCCAGAGATGTGCTCTCCCTCGATCACTACAGCACTTACGATTGGTTCGACCTGACGGATAAGATAATCGAGCAGCTTGATACGCGAGGTCACGCGAGCAAAGACCTCGCGCGTCGGTTGCTCGAAGACGGCTTCGCGCCAACTTCACTGGATTCTCCCAGCGCGCATCGCTACCTGCTCGATGCAGGCTTCGACGTCGGGTTTATCCGTGAGTTTTTGTCTCCTCCACCAGCCTTGGTTTGGGACAATATCTTTCGTCATCCTCATGGCCAGCTCTTTCCAGAGAGCCCGATCGCGTTTGTTTCGGGCTCATCATTCGTGAATGAAGCGAGGGCGAAAACAGATGATGCGTGACGAGTGAGTATGCAGAGAAGAGAAATCGAACAACCGGCAGCCAACCTTTATCGAATCAAGGGACACGTCGGTGGGATGTTTGATGGAAGAAATGGGGGATATTTCCTCGAAGAGCAGGGGAGTGGCAGGCGAGGCTTTATCACGTTGGATAAACTCCTGATGTCGACCAGGGCGATCCTGGCGAACTCCCGAATTTGTACGGACATCGTGTTGAAAGGCCGCCCCTTCATCGAGCAAGAGGACGGCAGCGTGACCGTCGAAGAGATCGCGTGGAAGAAGGGCGACAACGGCGGCTTTGACGCAGGAGAGATCCTGCTCGCCCACCTGGTCGGCTTGGATCTCGAGACAGAAGGGCCTGCGGGTGGTTTGTTTCGTGGCCGAACACACCCTCACCTCTTTTGCCTCCCCCTGGCGTCTCGGTTCGACGATGACTTTCTTGGCCACCTGGGCTGGGATAAGGACAACCACATCCACTTTGAAAAGGAAGATATCTTCCACGCGTTCGGTCAAGCCACCCAGGTGCAAGTCCTCGATACATCCTTCGTCGCGCGGTTAAAAGAGGCCCCTTACAGCTCTCTTTTTCCATGAACGCGAGCCCTTGCTTTCTCGCTCTCGCCAAGAGAAGCGCCGGAACCGAGGTATCCTGGCGAGTCCTGCTCGCCAGGATACCTCGGTCCCACAAAAAGCCAGGTTAGCGCGAAGTCGCTTCCTGTTTGCCGAGCCACTCCAGAATCACTCGGTTGGTCTCCTCGGGTTTCTCCTGGTGTATCCAGTGGCCACAATCCAGGCGCGCCACCTCCACATCAGGCACGAACTCATCCAGGCGGTCGAACTCCTGCACCACATCTCGCTCGCCGTAAATCATCAACGCGGCGTGTCGTAGAACCGGCTCGACCTCGGCCAGCAGATGCCAATTGCGGTCGAGGTTTCTGTACCAGTTGATGCTGCTCGTGAACCCCGTCTTTTCAAATGAAGAGACCAACGCAGCGAGCTCTTCATCGCTCAGTATAGGCTCACCTCGTGGGGTTTCCTCTCTCGCGAGCTCGAGCAGCGGCATCATCGGTCGCAGCTCATCTGGGCGCTCGTTCTTGCGGTACAGGTTGCGAAGGAACCGGGATGCGTGCTCGTCGAGGATGGCGTCCGCCACACCCGGCTGCCGGTTAAAGTGCACCATGTAATAATCACTCCCGAGCATCGCCTCCAGAAGCTCGATCCAGGGCAGCTCTCCTCGCTCCTGATACGGGATGCTCAGGTTCACGAGCTTGTCGACGCGCTCCGGGTGCAACAGGGCCAACCCCCAGACAACCATCGCGCCCCAATCATGACCGATGAAGGTCGCGTCCTCGTAACCGTAGTGATCCAACAGCGCGACGAGATCACCGCAGAGGTGCTCGATATCATAATCGGTAACCTCGCTCGGACAGGACGAGTTGCCATACCCGCGTTGGTTTGGCGCGATGACATGGTAACCCGCAGCAACGAGCGCGGGCACCTGATGACGCCAGGTCAACGCGTGATCTGGCCAGCCATGACAGAGTACGATCGGCCTCCCTTTGTTCTCGTGGCCTGCCTCGAAGACTTCGAGCTCCACGCCATTGACGGACAGGATCGTGGGTGTGGGAAATGTGGTCTGTTCGGGCATCGTGTCTCCTTTCTCTTCGAGCTGTGATCGGTGGTATTTCTGGTCTGGTGGCATCTCGCTTGACGCCACCCCCGAACACGTAGCACCAAACCCTGACAGATCCCGTCAGGGTATCGATGCGACCACTCATAATGCCTGACAGAATCTGTCAGGGTTCGATGCCATGGTATTCATCATGAACACCTCCAACCGCCGAGATCGCATCCTCAATGCCCTGTATCGCGGCGCCACCACGGTGGCGGATATCGCGCAGGCGTTCGGTGTGTCCGAGCGCACGGTCTACCGCGACATCTCCGCGCTGCGCGATGCAGGACATGACATCCTGGCCTCGCCGGGGCCTGGAGGAGGCGTGCGCATCGCTCCAGACAGCAAACCAAGAGCCGTGCACTTCGAGGTCGACGAGATCATCGGCCTCGCCATGTCAGTCGCCATCCTGAAAGTCATGCCAGACCTGCCATTCGTAGGCAGCGCCGAGGCGGCGCTCGATCGAGCGTGCAGAGCGCTCTCATCGGATCGTCAACGCGCGATGAGACAGCTCCAAAAACGCATCCTCATCGGAGGTCCTGGCAGCGAGAGGGTCAAGGCATCGGTCGGGTCCGTCGAGCCCGATGTCCTGGTGGCATTCGAGCGCTGCTTTATCGAAGCTCGCGTGATGCGCTTCGATTACACCGATCACTTTGGCGAGCCATCCTCGCGGCGCATCGAGTGCGTCGCGCTCCTCCTCCACGCACCAGCCTGGTACATCGTGGCCTGGGACCTGGACAAAGACGCGTCGCGACTCTTTCGCCTGGATCGCGTCATCGCTCCGACCTGTGGTGATGCGCTCGAACAACGTCACCCTCTCGACGCATGCGTCGCGCCGACGTCACCCGGGGAGGAGGCCGAGCTCGCCCGGCGAGGATGGCTCAGGACGCCGATCGGATGATGCCAGCGGGGGTGCTTCTTTCCACGGCATTTGCAATGACGCGCTGCGTCATGTTACCCGAGGCTAGAGAATCCGGGTAACCGGCCCACATCTTTGACTGGAGAGCCATGGTAGTTAGCACGAATCTGAAGACAACCGATACACCTCATCACGCGACGAAAACGAGCAAGGAGACGCTCGAGCTCGAGCTCCCCTCAGGCCGTATCATCGAGGCTGTCGATGATCGTTACTCGGACAGATTGCGCTGTGATCATCCCTCGACATCAGGAGATGGCGAGGCGCTCGGAGAGCTCCTCTTGGGGCAGGCCGAGAGGCTCGGGCGAGGACGCATCGTCGCCCTGGTCGACGAGAAGCTCGCGCCCGGCATGAAGCGCGTCGGGTTGGAGGTCGAGGGCGTGATGCCCGGATTTTATGGTGGCGAGCGCGACTGCGCTGTGATGGGTGCCGCGCTCGATGAGGATCGCGAGAAGCTCGCGAACCCCGTCGAGATCGCCCGCGTCGACGAGCTGCTCGAGACCCCCAGAGGTCCAAAGCCTCGCCCCGATATCACGACGCGCCTCGCGACCTCCGAAGATGCGGAATCGGTCAGCGAGCTGCTCGGCGAGGTCTTTCATGACTATCCGACCCCGAGCAACAACCCCGATTACATCCGCAGCGAGTTGAAACGAGGCGTCCCGATTCGGCTCGTCGAACAGGATGGCCAGATCGCGGCCTGCGCCAGCGCGGACATCATCCCCGAGGCACGCACCGCCGAGTTGACCGACTGTGCGACTCTCCGGGCGTACCATGGCAAGGGGTTCATGCGCGCCATCCTCATCGACCTGATGGAGGATCTTCGCCAGATGGATTACCCCACCGCCTTCACGCTCACGCGCGCCAGAATCCCCGGCGTGAACATCGTCTTCCAACGGCTCGGCTTCGAGTTTCAGGGGAGAATGCGCTCCTCCTGCCTCATCGGCGAGGGGATCGAGGATATGAACATCATGAGCCGCGCGCTGTGATATAAACCCTTCGGCTGGTTTATTGTCTCGAGCCGAGGGGAGTCCGATGAGCGAAGATGGCGAGGGGTTGACGTATGGCACGAGCCGCGTCGAACCTGACAAATACAGCGCGAGTGACCTCGCCAGAATGCTTATCGAGTACGCGGCGCAGCGAAGATACGCGTCCTTCGAGCCCGCTCCTGAAGATGAAGAGGATATCCACATCCTCCATGCGCGCTTACGCGCGCTCTCACTGGCGTTGGGTTTCGAGCAATCCCCAAAACAGATCCTCTATGGCGGTGAAGTCATCACCGAGGTCGGCGAGCGAGATCCGGTGGTTTTTCACGCTCTCCTGAAACCTGCCTTTCCTCGCGTCGAGAACCTCGAGAAGGTCCTCACGTTTGCCATGGAAGATGGCATGTGGAGCAAGGCGCTCGATTGCAACCGAGCGCTCGCGCAGTTCTTCAAGCTGCGCGCTCATTTACACGATATAGAGACGTTTAACGACGATTGGTTTGCCAACGCGACCTCGATGAACATGACCATTCATGCGGCTCTGGTCGCCAGTCATATTCGAGACGCCAACGCTCCGTTTGTCGCAGCGCTCGACGATGCCCTCGGTTATCTGCTCGATCCGTCTGGGAGAACATTCACCGTAGAAGCGCTCGTGCAAAATTGGCACTGGCCCCAAGAAGAACTCTCTCAGAGCGCCGAGTCGTTTTTTGCGCTCCATGATGCGCTCATCGGTTTCCTCACAGAAAGCCAGCAAACTGCTCCTCATCTTGATGATCAGGAAGAGTAGCGCAGCCTGTCTGCTGTTTGAGCCCCCCAAAACGGCGCCTGCCATGGTGAAGCAATGTGCTTGAAGTATGGTTTTGGCGCCATAGCCAGGGTGAGACGGCGCGTTTTTGCCCCCCCCATCGCTCGCTACGCTCGGATAGGGGGGAAACTCGCGCTTCGATTCAAGGTGGTGTTTTGCGTCTTGGTGCTTCGAATGTAGCGATGAGTTATGCCATGGCACTCTTTTGCAAAACTCATCGCCAAAATCCAAGCGCGAGTTTCCCCACTGGCGCAGCCGGGGGGGACAAAACACGCCGTTTCACCTGCGCTAGCGCATCGTGGTTCGAAGGGGCGAAACCGCTTCACCATGGCAGGCGTGTTTCGGGGGGGCCGGAGTTCGAATATCTTCGACACCCTCCAAGAAATCACTCCAGCGCGGCTGGGTTGGCGGGGATGACGTCGAGTGATTCCGAGAGCGTGTAGCCATCGGGCAGGCGGACCAACCACGGCCTCAGCCCCAGCTTACGAAGGTTCGAGATGCCGACGTAGACGCGGTTCTTCATGACCTCGAAGCTCGCCGTTTCATCAGGCCAGCAGGCGTCGAAGAGGTCGAGCGTGTCGATCCCCTTGCCTCGCTTCTCGTGCTGGAGGAGCAGCTCCTTGAACATGCGATGCAGGTAGGGCCGGTGCGCGAGCTCGACGCGTTCCGGCTGCTCGCGGCAGATAAACCAACCCTGCTCGGCGTGCACAGCGAGCGTATCGGGGATGCGCAGCGGGACAAACGTATCGGGGAAATGAGCGATCGCCTTGCGCCAGACAAGCTCGAGCCACTCGTGATAGAGCGCCTGCTTCTGGTGCCACTCGAGGCGCTCGACCAGCGCGTCTCGCTTCTGCCTGTTCTGCCTGTCGGTGAGCAGCTCGCGTAACATGCAGATGGTCTCGTCCACGCTCCTGTCATCGAATTGCTTGCCCTCGATGATAAGATCGAAGCGCTCGAATTGCTCCATCATCAAGGCGATCAACATGAACAGGCGCGTGGTGCACGCCATGCCCATCCAGTGATCGTACCTCTCGCTCGACTCCTCGAGGAGCGTCGTGTGCCGCGTGGCCTGTTCGTAGTTCTGCTCGTAGAGGTAGATCATGGCCTCTTGCAACTGCGCGTGCCATTGACCCATGCGATCATCCTCGTCGAGTCTTGCCCGGGTCTGGTTCAGGAAATCCCTGGCGAGGTCCGGTCGCTTTAACCGAAGCGAGATATCACCCATGACGATCAAGGCCATGGAGACGAAGTGCTCGATCCTCAATATCGTCGCCAACTCCTTGACTCTCTTGAGGTTTTCGAGCGACTTCTCGGGTGTGTTGATCGATGAAAAGTTGCTCCATTCCCCGAGCGCGATCAACTGCGCCTGAAGATCCTTGCTCGCCTGCGCCACCGCGACGCTCTTCTCGAATTCCTTCAGGATGGCGGCGGTGCCCTCGCTGTTGATACACGTCGCCTTGCCGATCAACGCTTCGGCCACACCCTGATGCGCCAGCGCTTGATAACCCCCCAGATCATGCTCGCCGCAGAAATCGATGGCGCGCCGAGAGTACTCCAGCGCGAGGTCCATATCCTTCCTCATGAAGTGAAGCTCGCTCAGGGCGATAAAGCAGCGCGCGATCACCGCCGGGGGTGATGGCTCATCGAGGAGCGCCGTGTGCTCCTCGATCGACTCCTCTGCCTGGCCAAGCTTCTTGAGCTGGGCCGCGTGAAGCTCCCGGAGTTCGAGCTTCAGTGGCCCATCGAGCATGCCGCGCTCGAGCAACGTCTGTGTGGCTTCGAGCGCGATGGGTCGCATCCACAACGGGTTGAGCCACAACCTGAGCGCGACGAGCGCCTCGGCGACCGACGCAGGCGCCGTCACGGTTCCCTTTTCGATGGTGTCGAGGATGCTGTCTGCATGTTGTAAGAGCATATCGAGAGATGCCGGTGATTCACCAGTGAGCCCTTCTCGAATTGCATTCGTGACCTGCTTTGCCCAGCGCTCCATCTGATCCTGATCCCTGGCGTCGGGATCGATGTAGGGTGCCACGACCTCGGGGCACGTGCACACGAACCTCGACAGTGCGCTCGGCTCCCTCGAATCTTCGACCTGAAACTCGAACCTGCTCCTGTCGAGTTGTTGGCGAAGCGCGCTCGTGGCGACGACGCTCCCTTCCTCCACATCCTCCAACATTTGGAGCACATCGCCCAAACCATCGCCTATGAACACGGGCGGACCTTGCTCGTGCTCGAGCACGAGCGCGCCATCACTGACCGCGACGATGGCGCGTGCCCGAGAAAACTCGCGCAGAATCCCGAAGCAGCTCGCGATGAGCTCGTCCTGTTCAGGCGACAGCATCACGAGTGTGTCAGGAGACAGGTGCAACCTCGTCGAAGCCACGTGGGTGTGCGTCATGGCCCAGCGATGAAATTCGAGAGAGGCCGCGCGATCCACATCATCCGGGATCTTGATGGCGATTATGGTGAGCTCTTCAGGAGTCATGGTGGATCATCTGCACATGAAAAGGCTGACTCCTGGAAGATGTGACGTTCGCCAACGCAAACCACTGTCCAATAAGTCATATATCGATCGATCAAGGGATATTAAGCCACGTTAAGTTGAATCGTATTCGCCATCGATGAAGTATCATGGGCCATGCTCGAGGTCTTGCATCGTGCGACAGATTTGCCTGCTCGACACCACACCTCGAGATAACATCGGATAAAACGAGGTGACAGGTGAAAACAGAGTCCATAATACGCCCCGAGTCGAAACGATCTTCTCTCACGACCTGGAGAACACTAGGCGTCTTCGCCTTGTGCGCGGCATCCTCGCTCTCGCTCGGATGTCCAGCCGCAGAGGAGCCCTCGGAAGACGACACCAAGGACCCTCCCGTCATCCTCTTCAATAACGCGCAAGACGCCATGGATATGGGCGACTCGACGAACGCGAAGACACCGACGGACATGTCCGATTCACCAGACATGTCCTCCAACAACATGACCCCCCTGGAGTGTTCCGTGGGAGAACGTTGTGGAGAGGAATGCGTCGACACGAACTCCGACCAGGCCAACTGTGGTGCATGTGGCAAAGTGTGTGCTGATGGCGCCGCGTGCCAGGATGGCGCCTGCTTCGAGCAAACCGAGGATTGTCGCCAGGAGGCCTGTAAGGGGTTCTTCTACTGCAACCTCGCTGATGGCGAATGTCTGGAAGGGTGTGACAAGGACGAGCAGTGTAACGCCAACTCTTCGTGTGATGTCTTTAGCCACGAGTGCGTATGCGACGAGGGGTTCCATGGGTGCGCCGGTCAATGCGTCGACTCGACCTCGCCGCAACACTGCGGAGATCGCTGCGAGCCATGCCCATCACCAGCCAATGGTTCGGGGACATGCAACGCGGATGGTACCTGCGGCATCGCCTGCGATGCCGGTTATCACCAGTGCGGCGATCGCTGCGTGGCCGATGATTCGGTCGATCACTGCGGGAATCGTTGCGAGCCTTGCCCCACCGACCCCAGCGGGACGGCGGTGTGTTCCTCGGCGGGGCAGTGCGAGATCCAGTGTGACAGCGGATTTCGTGACTGCCAGGGCGCGTGCGCGGCGTGCCCCGCTGACGCGACGAATACAGCGTGCTCGGGCAGCGCGTGTATCGCGTCGTCCTGTCCAGGCGGGACGCTCCTTTGCGATGGACAGTGCTCGACATGCCCGACAGATCCTGGCGCGACGCAGCTGACATGTTCGCCTCAGCAGGCATGCGTCATTCAAAGCTGCCAGAACGGGTTGGAGCTCTGCGGCAACGGCTGCAAGCAGTGCCCCACGCAGAATGTGGTGTCGGCGTCCTGTAACGCGAGCGGCGAGTGCGCCATCGAGGCTTGCACACAGGACAGGCACCCTTGTGGAGATTCTTGCTGTCAGTGGTCCGCGACGCCCACGCTCGTGACCAAAACCGACGCGGCCGCAGATCTCAAGTTGGTTCGCGACGCGAACACGCTCTCGCTCTCGTTTAGCAAGGATGGGTCGATCAACAGCTACAGCCACGGAGAGCACTGGCTGCTGAATCAGTCGAACAACTCCTGGAGCAAGGCCCATCAGTACGAGTTCGAATACCTCCAGGGGTATCACCACTCCTTGATGTTCGGCTTTCGAGAAGGAAATCAGAACTACGCGCTCTTCCTGGATGGAGACACGTTCCAGCTCGTGACGCCGTCAGGGCAGGATAACTGGACGGTGCGAGGGAGCGTGCAGGATGCCGACGAATACTCGGCGGGGGCACTTCGCGGCGACGATGATTTTGTCTACATCACGGCAGAGAACCCTCAAACGTACGCCCCCGAGATGTACAAGGTGACGCCCAACGCGGGCACGAAGTTCTCCAAGCTCAACATGACGCTTCCCCAAGAGTTCGACACGTTTACCGTCAACAAAGCTGGCGAAGTGTCCTTCCTCTTCGATGACAGATTCGGGAGCGGTTTGCTGCTCTACAAAAAGAACGGCTCGGGTTTTCTCGCGTATCAAGTAGAGGCCTGCAACTCCTACTATTCGTACTTCGGTGACTTCTCGTTTGTGGTCGACGCAGAGGGATTGTCGACGATCCTTCGCGTGGAGTGCGACGGGGAAGAGAGCGAGGGTTTGTGGGCGACCACCGAGGTTTCGCCAGGGCAGTGGGTCGCGAACAAGGTGACGTCGGTCTTCGACGGCTCGAGCAACCTCGACAACAGCGACCAGATAAGCAACCTCGTGATCGCACCTGATGGGACGCTGCATGCGTGCCTGCTCGTGATCGAGAACCAACTCACGGAGCAAACCGCTGTGTATCACGCCTGGCGTGCCTCGGATCAGAGCTCCTCCTGGAACACGAAGAAGGTGCACACGGGCACAGACATCCGGGATTGCGCGATCAACACGACCTCGGACTCCGTGCCTCACATCGTCTGGTACACCTACGACGGCACGGATTATCCAAACATCTGGGCGTATTACCACCTCGCGCCAAACTGATCGATGTTCAGGCAAAGTCGAGCGCGTGATGGGAACCATCACGCGCTCGATTTTGCCTCTGGTGTCAGTGATGCGACCTTTACGATTCGAGCGAGAGCGATCCCTTTATGAACAACACCAAAAAATGGACCCATTCGACCTTCGTGATGTCGATGTGCGCGCTCGCGCTCTGCGCGAGCGCCTGCGGTAAAGACACTGGCGAGGAGCCAGATCAGGACACCTCGCCACCTGTGATTCTCTTCGACGATATGGCCCAGGACGCGAGCGATATGGGCTCGCGCGATGATATGACCTCGCCCGACGAACCAGACATGGCTCAGGACCCCGATCAGGGTCCTGATATCCCGGACCCCGTGGGGTGCGAGGGCGTCGAGCTAAAGACCAGCGGGACCTTCGACCTGAACATGGAGCGCGTGGTCATCCAGGGCACCCTCACGCTCGATGGAGAACCTCTCCCTAAGCCCGACGAGGGCTTTGGCGCAGGCTCACTCCTCTTCACCCGAGAGGATGGCCTGGCGAGCGCGACGCTCGCCCTCGATGGCGAGACGCAAACCTACGAGGTTGGCCTGACCCCTGGCGTCTATCACATCGACTACATCGGTGATCCTGCGGCGTGCTCCAAGCCGGATGAACCCTCGACGCTTCCCTGCAATACAGGTCGGCTCGCCGAAGCCGTCACGTTGACACAGCAAGGCGTGCTCGATCTCGATATCCCGACCGTCACGATCCAGGGAACGCTCTCGTTGAATGGCGAAGCGTTGCCCGAGTTCGACGATTCTGCGGTCGGGATCGTGTTCACCGATGAGATGGGGAGCGCGAATCACACGCTGGATGTCGATCGTGGCGGGCAGTACGGCATCACGATCGTGCCCGGCACCTACGACATCACCTGGAACGGCGACGAGGGCAGGTGCGCGACCCACGAGGATGAATCACCGCTTCCTTGCAATGATGGCGTGATCCTCTCCAGGCAAGAGCTTCGTCAGTCAGGATCGCTCGATCTGGGGCTGGAGTCGATCCGCATCAATGGACGCGTCACGTTGAACGGAGAGCCGATCGACGAGGATGATCCGACCTCGGCGGCGACGCTCGCGTGGGCCTCGTCCTCGAGCCCTGTACCTGTAATCACGAAGGTGTATGCGCCCACGGAGCAGGCCGTCTACGGAGTGCACCTCCTGAAAGGGACCTACACGGTCTCCTGGCAAGGAGATCCTGCCTATTGCGGTGACCTCGACGCGGACGAGCTGCTGCCGTGTCATACGGGGATCATCGGCAAGGAGATGGAGATCGGCGTCTCGGGGGCGCTCGACTTCGACCTCGAGACGGTGCGCATCTACGGTGAGATGAAGCTCGCAGGAGAGGTCCCCTCCGACGAGCACGAGGATAGCCGCGGCACCGTGCTCCTGCGTGATCAGGACGGGCAGATCGTGACCTTGCCGTTCACGCGCGAGAACGAGCGATTGCAATACATCGCCAACGTCTTGAAGGGGACCTATCGACCGATCTGGTCAGGAAATCCGGGACTCTGCGCAGATCTCGAGATCGAGCATGACTTCCCCTGCAACTCCGGTGTGTTTGGCTCCGCGACGACGCTGAATACGGGCGGTGAGCTTTCGTTCGATGTGCCACGGGTTCGCCTCACCGGGCAGATCACGCTGGCTGGCGAGGCGTTGCCTGTCGAAGAGGACGCCCGCGGGCAGCTCACGTTTGTTCATGACACCTACACCGCGGTGCCATCGGCGATGCTCGATAAGGATGAGCCAGCCAACTACAGGATGGTGCTGCTGCCGGGTGTGTATGACATCGTCTGGACGCCAAACCCTGCGCTGTGCGGCCTCGATATCACCGAGCCCACCAGCATCCCGTGCACATCGGGGATACCGCTCAGAGGCCAGCAGCTCGAGCGAGATGGCAGCCTGCCTGTGGACCTCCAGGCGATCACGATCGCGGGCACCTTCACCCAGAATGATGAGCCGCTCCCCGAGCCCGACTTCAGCGGTCGAGGAAACCTGTTCTTCCAGAACCTCGACGCTGGAGGTCCGTGGGCATTGCCTGCCTTCGACGCGACGGGTGAGGCTCGCTACAGGGTCACCGTTTATCCTGGCCAGTATGTCTTCTCACACCAGGATGATCCGGCGCACTGCGCTCACGGGAGCGAAGATCAGCAGAGCATTACATGCGGTTACAAGGTCTTCGAGGGATGCGAGTGAGCTCGAGCGGCACTCTCGAAGATGAACCATACGACGTACCCCTCTTACAACCATTGCGAGGAACCGTGACTGAACCGACCGATACCCTCTTTGCTGCACTCCATCAGGCGATCGAGGATCGCTCCATCGGACGAGAGCCCTACGCGACCACGCTCGAGAAGCTCGAGCCCCACACAGAGCAACTCCTCGACCTGTTTAAGGCGTGGGCGCCCAGCGTCGAGGATTGTTTAAAGCGCCTCGAAGACCGTCGCGCTGATTCGATCCTCGTGATGGCGACCGCCGATATCGTGGACGCCAGCAAGGGGACGTTGCCCGATTGGTTTTTGCCATACTTGACGCTCGTCCCGCTCGGAGGACGTTTTTTGCCGACCGAGCGCGCGCTCGAGCTCCTCGAGGGTATGGATGACGAGGTGCTCGCGCACACCATCGAGCTCACGATCAAGCGCGAGTACTTCGCGCGAAGCATCGCGCTGGGGCTTATCTTGCGGATCGAGGACCAGGCGACCTTCGAGCGGATCGTGAAGTTCGTGGCGAGTGACGAATCTGCTGACAAGTTGGAGCCGGTCTTCAGCGACGCGATCGATCGTGTCATGCCCATTCTCCGCGCGAAGTGGAAGGAGCATCCGACCCCGAACACCATCCAGTTGTGCCTGCGGTTGGCAAACAGGAGGAGTTCGCCAAAAGACGATGACCTCTACATCGATGGTTTGGGCCACAAGCTCAAGGGGATCCGAGAGTATGCCCAGGTAGGCCTCTCGAACCGCGGCGAGGACGCGAGAGCCTTGCTCGAGCGCGGCGTCACCGCGCGTCGAAAGGCTGTGAGAGAGTGGTGCACCGCGCAGCTCCAGGTTTTGGGGCAGGCCACGGATGATTCTGCCACAGAGGATCGCTTCGCCAGCCTGTCCGAAGAGGAGCAGGAAGCGATGGGCGAGAAGATCGATGCGCTCTACAACGCCAAGAAGGGGGCGTGGACGAAGTGGTTGAACTCGGATGTCAAAGCAGATCCGATGCTCTGGCTCCGCGCGACGCTCGCGCTGTTCGCCAAGAACCCGGACTTCATCCACCGTTGGCAGGTCTTTCGGGTGCTGTGCACGGCCGAGCAGACGGCCGAGCATCACGAGGAGCTGTGGGGTGTTTATCTGGCGCACCTGGCCAGAGAGCCAAAGCTCAAGAGCAACCACACGCGATGGCACCTCGAGAAGCATTTCGCGCTCGTCCCGAGCGAATTCGAGAAAGAGGTCTTCGGGAAAGCCCTGCTCAATGCGACCGCGCCGATGTCAGTCCCGATGTACGTTCACTACTTCTCGTCACGGTTCTGTGAGCCCGCGTTGTTCGTCGATGCGCTCGAGCACAAGTCGAAGAAGGTACGTGACGCGGCGCTCGAGCGTGCCTCGATCTGGCCTGAGGACGAGGACGCAGGCGCGGTCGTCGCGCTCCTCGCCAAGCGCAAGAAGGGCACGCGACAATACGCCGCCGAAGCGCTCGAGCTGATGCCTGAAGAGAGCGTTCGACCTCACCTCGAGAGCATCGCGACATATACCGAAAACGAGAAGGTGGATGACGTGAAGGCAGCCTTGGAGGCGGTCCTTTCAAAACACGCAAACTCCTGATTTGTATTGACTTTTAAAACAGCGAGAGCGCGGAGATGCAAAGCATCTCCGCGCTCTCGCTGTTTGTTTTTCAATGGCGGTATGGTGCTCGAGTGTTGAATGTCTGTTCGCTTATGGCAGTGAATGATATCATGTTTTCCTGAGTCATTTTGTTGAAAAGGAAGGTCGATTGAGATTTTTCAATGCCATCATTTATACCACGATAATCCTTGTTGTTTTTGGATGCAAATCACCGAAGGAAAGGGGGTTGAATCTCGTAGAAAAGCTCGAGAAAGAGTGCAACTCTGGAGAGGCTTATTCGTGTCACACGCTGGCGGTAAAATACGAACTCGGTGAAGGCGTGGAGATGTCGCGAGCATCTGCCGCAAAATTCTACAAGATGGGCTGTGATCTCGATCATACAAAAAGCTGCTTTGGCATCGCTTACATGTATGAACATGGGCACGGTGTCGAGACCTCCTTTAAAGATGCGAACAGGCTTTACAAGCACTTGTGCGATGCCAAAAACGAGCCGAAGGGGTGCAACAACCTGGGGTTCAATTACCACCAGGGTCGGGGCGTCGAGCAGTCCTTTCAAACCGCCAACGCGCTCTACAAGAAGGCGTGTGATGCTGGTTATATGACCTCCTGTAAAAACCTTGGCGACAGCTATAAAAACGGCGAGGACGTGGAGCAATCCTACGAGCGCGCGAACGCGCTCTACAGGCAGGCGTGTGACGCGGGTGAAATGAGGGGTTGTGAGGCGCTCGCCATAAATATCAGCGCGGGACTGGGCGCCGAGGAGTCTGTCGAAAGAGCCAACGCGCTGTTCGAGAAGGCGTGCCGTGGTGGCGCGCCGCTGTCCTGTCACGAGCTGGGCGTCAGTTACGAGCTGGGCACAGGAGTGAAGCAGTCTTACAAGGACGCGAACGAGCTCTATAAAATCGCCTGTGATGAGGGCGAACCTTCCGGTTGCGAGAGCCTCGGCGACAGCTACGAGCTCGGGCAGGGCATCCCGCAGTCTCATGTTCGCGCGAACGAACTCTACGAAAAAGCGTGTGATGCCGGATCTGCCTCGAGCTGTGACAGCCTGGGGCTCGCGTACTTTAGGGGGGAGGGTGTCGAGAAGTCCGTGGAGCGCGCGAACCAACTCTTTAGGAAGGCGTGCGAGGGAGGCGAGATGCTCGGGTGCTATAACCTCGCGATGAGCTATGAGAAAGGCACGGGCGTCGAGCAATCCTACGAGCGCGCGCTCGAACTCTATAACAAGGCATGCGATGCCGAGGACGTGGGCAGCTGCGAGGCGTTGGCGTTCCTATATGACCACGGCGAAGGCGTGGAGCAATCATCCGCGATAGCCGATCAATTCCACCGCAAGGCATGCGATGCAGGCTCCGAGACCTCGTGTGAACGCTTCCCACACCAGGACCCGGAGAAACCTGCCGACGAGTGATGTCTTGGCGGCGGTGGGTCTATTCGGTCTGGATGCCTAGCGTTGCCAGAAACGCTGTGCGCACGCGCGAGTCCACTTCATCGCGAGGTTCAGCAGGCAGCTTTCCTTCGAGGTGGAGGAAGGCAAAACCGTGCGCCATCGCCCAACCCGCGCTGGCGAGCGATGAGGTGTCTCTCATGGGAAAGACCTCGCGCATCGCGTCCTCCAACATCATATGGATTTTCGCCGAGGCGCTCACGCGCTCCTCGCTCTCCGTGTCGCATTCGCTGCCAAACATCAGCCGAAACAGCGCAGGGCGCTCGAGCGCGAACCTGACATAGATGACGCCAAACTCCGCCAGGTCATCGACGCTGCTCGTTTTCTCGGCGTACGAGGTCATGCGCTCGAGGAGCTCTCTCAAGCCCACGGCAGCGAGCGCGGATTCGAGCGCCTGTCGGTTCTCGAAGTGCCTGTACGGTGCTGTGCGCGAGACGCCCGCTCTCCTGGCGACGGCTCGCAGCGAGAAGGTCTCTCCCCCTTCGAGCATCTCCATCGCCTCCTCGAGCAACGCTGCGCGAAGATCCCCGTGATGGTAGGTATCACCCATGTCTCGAACTCCTGGCCATATGCTCACCACTCGGCGCCTGCTCGTTCCCTTCGGATTTCTTCCAGACCGGACGCGATCGAGGTCACCTGAAACTCGGGAAAACGCGCCTTGAACTTGTCGGAGACAAAGATGTTATCGACGGCATAACGAGGCAAGAGCTCGACCGCTCCAGCGGCGCGTTTGCTGAACAAACTCGCGAGCTTTAGCTGCCACTTCTTCAGGATATCGAGCCTGGGCTCGGTCTCGAACGTATCCGCCGCGATATCCACGAACTTCCGCAAGGTCACGCGGTCATCGTCCGAGGGGAGGTGCCACGTTTGCCCGTAAGCGTCGGGAGTGTTCCCGAGCAGCGCCAGCGCACGGCTCGCATCAGGTGTGTAGATCAAGGTCCGCTTCGTGTCATCGCGCAAGAGCACCTTGGCAGGTTTTCCATTCCAGAGGTTATCCACGACCATCGTCGTGGTCACGCTCCGGGTTTTCCCTGGGCCATAGAACTCGGGCGCGCGTCCTATCAGCGCCTCCACTCGCCCCTCCTCGATAGCAGTCTCGAGCATCCTCACGATCTTTGCCCGCACCTCGCCCTTTTGCCCCTGAGGCTGAAACTCGGTCTCCTCTGTCTGCGGCGTGGCCGTTTGAGGATACATGTAGGTGTTGTCGAAGAAGACGAGCTTCGCGCCATGAACTTCGCAGGCCTCGATGACGTTGCGCATCATGATGGGCCATTGCTCGACCCACATCGCGGTGTCCATCGGCAAGCCCGCGGTCAGGTACACGATCTTCGAGCCTTCTACCGCGCGTAGCGTCTGTTCAGGGTCGAGGAGATCCGCGGCGAAGGTCTCATCCCCCTCGTTCACCTTCACCGGGTTGCGGCTCACCAGGCGGAGCTCGCGCGTGAAGTTTCGCGCGAGCTCACGCGTCAACTCCGTGCCGATCTGTCCGCTCGATCCGAGTATCGTCTGCAACATATCTCGCTCCTCACCATGTGGTCTACGCCTTGTTTATCGCGGCGCGGATCAGATCCTAGGCACCGATGTTGACATCGTCAACATCGGTGCCTGATCGAGCTTCTCAGTTCTCTCGGTGCGAGCCCTCAGGAGCCGCCATCCATTTGCCTCCAGACATGCCAGGACTCGATGGATTGTCGTGATGGATACCTCTGCCTCGACAAGGATCAGGACGGCGCCAAGGAGTGCGTCCCGAGGCCATCGTTCTTCTGACACCACGTCCGCAGCGAGGCTCACTGAAATGACTCGCGTTCGTAGGCAGTGATCGTGGACCGATCTTTTTTCAGTCCATGACGTGCTGGACCTGCGCGCGGGATTGACATACTTGAATGAATGTTCAGACGGCGTTTTGATTGTCATCGCCTGAGTTATTTTGTCTGTATGTTGTCGTTTCTCCGAGCAAGGATCTCTCATGAAGTCCAGAGCAGCATTTATCCTCCTCGCTTGCGTTCTGCCTGTTTCGTGCACATCCCAGAAGGCAAACGAGGTCGAGGTCGCCCCCGTAAAGGTCGAGCTCCCCGAGCTCGAGCAGGCATGTTCCGGAAAACACCTCGACCTCGTGTGGGCGGCAGAGTCGAAGAAGTGCGATGCTCCATACGATGGAACCTGGCTCGAGCCTGAAGAGGCGTTGAAGGTTCACCTCGAACCTCCGATCTTGGCCCTCGAATCAGGGTCGAGCGCCGAGGTCGATTACGTCATCAGCAACCCGACCGAGGAGGCGGTCACGTTCGACTTCCCCTCGCTCTATTGTTACGTGGGTCAATTCGAGGTTCGCCTGTTCGATGCCGAGGAAGCACGCGCAGACCTGACGGGTGAGCTTTGCCGTGGTGGTGGCGGTTGCTCGATGCCAAACGTCAGGCTCACGCTAGAGCCAGGAGGGGATGTCCGCATGCGCTTCACCGTGAATGCAGAGACACGCGAGGTGCTCGAGTGCAAACCCCAGGAGCCAACGCCTCTGACCCCGGCCACCTACACGCTCAAGATCGCTCGCGATAGCGGCAGCTGGGATGTCCAGCAAACATACGCCTCGGGTGATAGTCAGGCGCTTCTGGCTGGAGCGAGCGGCACCCTCGAGGTGACTCCCGCCAGACCTTGAACAGCCCTCATCTCGCGCCATGTTACCGGACAATCAAATCACGAGCGCGCCGATGCATCCAAAGGTCAACAACACGATGAGCGGTGTGTAGAGCTCGTCGTCCAATCGCGCGAAGCGGGTGTCTCGGATGGTCTTTGTCAACCCGACGTACTTGCCATCGCCCATGCTTCGTAGACCGAGGACGATGGCGCCTGCTCCGAGCATCCACGTTTGCCACTTCGCCACAGGGGTCCACGCGGTCCAGACGAGCAGGGCGCCCAAAAACGCGAGCGCGCTGGCGACGAGCATGGTGGCCAACGCCGTAGGATGCGCGATCGCCTTCGACTCGCCGGTTTCCTCGCGACGCTGCGGGAGCGCATCTTCCACTCCCCAGGAACCACCCGCGGCCCAGTAAACGTGCACACTCGCTGTGACAAAACAGACCAGCGCCGCACATTGCATCACCACGCTCACGACTTTCGGTGGGAGGTGCCCTGCGGCGAGCAACGCGGCTCCTCCGCTGAGCAGAAACAAGGGCCACGCCAGGTGTCCTCGCAGCGTGAAGAAGATGATCCCGGCGGACAACAGCGCGCACGCGGCGAACGCGTCGAGTACCCCCACTCCCAGCGCGGCCGCGCCGAGCGCGACCCAGGCGATCGAGGTCAGGTGCCAGGCGAACCTCAAGATCTTCTCCATCGCGAACCTCGGCGTGGGCGTCTCCCACTCTGCGGCGAACAACGGCGTCAAGATCTCGCGTTCTCCCAGGATGCTGTGAATTACGGCGATGAACATCAACACGCCCACGGCGACGAAAGTTGTCATGCGGCACCTCCTCTTCTTCTTCTCACCTAGTGGACTGATTCTGTGGTAGAACAGAGCAGAACATACGCCTCCGTATGTTCTGCATTCGAAAACATACGCCCCCGTATGTAAGGAGTCAACGTTTGAAACGATCGGCCGAAGAACGATGGGTTGTCGCTGGTCTCGAGGCGCTCGTGAGCGACGGTATCCAGGCCGTGCGCGTCGAGGCGCTCGCGCGCGCGCTGGGATTGACCAAGGGGTCTTTCTACCACCACTTCAAGAACCGCAAGGAGCTGCTCGGGCGCATGGTCGCTTACTGGAGAGAGCGCGGCACGGAGGTTTTGATCGTGCACGCGGATCGCGAACAGGACGCCGCCGCGCGCTTCACGCAGCTCTCGAAGATGATCTTTACGCCGACGGAGATGGATGGTCTGGAGGTCGCGATCCGAGCATGGGCGGCAAGTGATGAGGACGTCGCCGAGGTCGTCGCGCAGGTCGACACCACGCGGCTCGCCTACGTGCGCGATCTCTTCATCGAGATGGGCATGGAGCCCGATGCTGCGAGGATCAGGAGCGAGGTCTTCTACCGCGTGGTCATCGGTGACTTCATGTGGCGAAGTGTCGGCAAGGAGACGCTCGGCACAGCCGCGCTCGGTGAGCTCCTCGCGCTCTTTTTGGCCAGCGAACAACAGGATGAGTCATCGCAGAAATAAAGAGGCCCCGACGCGATGAGCGTCGGGGCCTCTTTTCATACGTTCACGAGAGCACGGAGCTGATCATGCGTCGAGGTCGAAGCGGTCAGCGTCCATGACCTTTGCCCACGCGGCGACGAAGTCGTTGACGAACTTCTCCTTGTTGTCGTCCTGAGCGTAGACCTCGGCGTAGGAGCGAAGGATCGCGTTGGAGCCGAACACGAGGTCGACGCGCGTGGCGGTCCACTTGGTGTCGCCCGTGGCGCGCTCGCGGATCTCGTAGGTGCCACCTTCGACAGGGACCCAGCTGTAGGCCATGTCCGTCAGGGTGGTGAAGAAGTCCGTGGTGAGCGCGCCCTCGTTGTCGGTGAAGACGCCGTGCTTGGTGCCGCCATGGTTGGTGCCCATGACGCGCATGCCGCCGACGAGGACGGTCATCTCTTTGGCGGTCAGGCCCATGAGCTGGGTGCGATCGAGGAGCATCTCCTCGGCGGTGACCACGTAGTCCTCCTTGGACCAGTTGCGGTAGCCATCGGCCAGAGGCTCGAGGTAGTCGAACGATGCCGCGTCGGTCATCTCGTCGGTGGCGTCGCCGCGACCTGGAGAGAAGGGCACGGTGATATCGAAACCAGCGGCCTTGGCGGCCTTCTCGACGCCCACGTTTCCTGCGAGCACGATGGTGTCTGCGACAGATGCGCCAGCCTCGTTGGCGAAGCCTTCGAGGACGCCGAGTACGCGCGCGAGGCGCTCGGGCTCATTGCCCTCCCAGTCTTTCTGGGGCGCGAGGCGAATGCGCGCGCCGTTAGCGCCGCCGCGCATGTCCGAGCCGCGGTAGGTGCGCGCGCTGTCCCATGCCGTCGAGACAAGGTCAGCGATCGAGAGGCCGCTGTTGGCGATCTTGGTCTTGAGGCCGTCCATGTCGTAATCCGAGGTTCCCGCGGGGACAGGATCTTGCCAGATCAAATCCTCTTCGGGGACTTCGGGGCCGATGTAGCGAACCTTGGGGCCCATGTCGCGGTGCGTCAGCTTGAACCAGGCGCGCGCGAAGACCTTGGAGAAGTACTCCGGGTCCTTGTGGAAGCGCTCCGAGATCTGGCGGTAGGCGGGGTCCTTGATCATGGCCATGTCAGCGTCGGTCATGATCGGGTTGCAGCGGATGGAGGGGTCCTCGACGTCAACGGGCTTATCCTCTTCCTTGATGTCGACGGGCTCCCACTGCCATGCGCCGGCGGGGCTCTTCTTGAGCTCCCACTCGTGGCCAAACAGCATGTCGAAGTAGCCGTTGTCCCACTTGGTGGGGTTTGTCGTCCAGGCGCCCTCGATCCCGCTGGTGATGGTGTCGCGACCGACGCCCTTGCCGTTGGGGTTGGACCAGCCAAAGCCTTGCTCTTCGACGCCCGCGGCCTCTGGCTCGGCGCCAAGCTTGCTCGCGTCGCCGTTGCCGTGCGCCTTGCCGACGGTGTGACCGCCAGCGGTGAGCGCGACGGTCTCCTCGTCATTCATGGCCATGCGCGCGAAGGTCTCGCGCACATCATGCGCCGTGGCGACAGGATCGGGCTTGCCGTCGATCCCCTCGGGGTTGACGTAGATCAGCCCCATCTGCACGGCCGCCAGCGGGTTCTCGAGCGAGGTGCGCTCCTCGGTCTCGTAGCGCCCGGTGCTCTCGGCGAGCCACTCCTTCTCCGAGCCCCAGTAGGTGTCCTTCTCGGGGTGCCAGATGTCCTCGCGGCCGAACGCGAAGCCGTAGGTCTCGAGGCCCATCGACTCGTAGGCGACGTTGCCCGCGAGGATCATGAGGTCGGCCCAGCTGAGTTTGTTGCCGTACTTCTTCTTGATGGGCCAGAGGAGACGACGCGCCTTGTCGAGCGAGACGTTGTCTGGCCAGCTGTTCAGCGGGGCGAAGCGCTGGTTGCCGGTGCCGCCGCCGCCGCGGCCATCCGCCAGGCGATAAGAGCCCGCCGAGTGCCAGGCCATGCGGATAAAGAATGGCCCGTAGTGTCCCCAGTCCGCTGGCCACCAATCCTGGCTGTCGGTCATCAGGTCGTTGAGGTCTTTCTTGAGGGCGTCGTAGTCGAGCTTCTTGACCTCGTCGCGGTAGGAGAAGTCCTCTCCCATCGGATCCGTCTTGCGGTCATGTTGGTGCAAGATGTCGAGGTTGAGGCTGTTTGGCCACCATTCCGTGACCGACTTGTTCGATACGGTGTTGCCGCCGTGCATGACGGGACATTTGCCTTGCTTCGCGCCTTTGCCTTCCATGTATTCTCCAGTGGGAGTGTGGGGTTGGAAATGTTTAGATGATGGGAGTCGAACTCTCGAGGTAGCTCGCAATTCCACGCTCATGCTCACACGCTGCATGAACAATGCCATGGCGCGTCGAGACGAGCGGTCTCCGTCTCCTGTCTGCATTTTCAAAGATGTTTCTAACAAAGGTTGCGATTCACCCAAACAGGAAATCCAAAAGAAATCGGACGCGAGTGCTTTTTTCAAGCGCGCACTCGTCGCGACACTATCTGAACATCCATCTTCTCTGATGTTGAGCGTGGGCCATATTCATGAGTAAGATGGCTATCGTGGCGGCCATGAACTGGGCTTACTCTGCTGAAAACGGGGCCTGCTGGGTTCGATTCCCAGCCCTGTCCTGGTGGAGGGCTTATTAGCCTGTTCGATTTCCGCCACGCTCTTTTGCTCTTACCGCGAGCGGCACGCGAAAGAAGGGGGCGCCCCATCGCCCGACCTGGTGCATGAAGCCACC
>Ga0208061_100044_pt1 | contig 39863 bp, 51 predicted proteins | sample DeeseametaMP0555_FD_184209 | JGI IMG/M metagenome (GOLD analysis project Ga0208061, IMG submission 184209) | Marine microbial communities from the Deep Atlantic Ocean - MP0555 (SPAdes) | ecosystem: Environmental > Aquatic > Marine > Oceanic | place: South Atlantic Ocean | collected 2011-01-23 | reverse complement strand
CTCCCCGGCGCCCCCTCCAAAGCTCATCGCTCCTTGATTCAAGGCTGAACGCTTACCCCGCGAATGCTGACGACCAACCCGCCCTCCTCGCCGTTCTCGCTCGAGAACGGCGCCTCCGAAGCTGTACAAAACGACATCTTTCGCACCACCCGAAAGGCGCTCGCCCCCGATACTTCCCCCCAAATAGTGTCACACGCCCCCCAGCAAAACCTATCTCTCCATAATTTTGCCCAAAGCCTGGACACAAACAAACCACCCCTTCCTCGATCGGCACATTAGCTAAAAAGACGGAAACATGTGACACTTGGATTCATAAAAACATACAACCGACCCCCAGAACACATCCCCCCACCACATTCACCTCGAACAAGCCTGCAAAGCCTCCAAAGAAGTTGAGCCACCTCGTTACTTTTTGTTCTAACCAGTTACAACTTCCATGATTCATCACATCACCCAACGTCCTACCACAATACTGTTTCTATTCATCTTCTGTTTAACCAACTGCACATCGAGTGATACCGAGGGCAATGACCCGACAATCGTGATCCTCGATCAAGGGGAGCAAAAAGATAGCGCCTCACAATCCTTTCAAAATGATCTCGGAGCAGATGTGCGTGATATGGATACGTCCATAGGTGAGGATCAAAGCACCTCCAGACCTGTGGATATGTCGACATTGACCGATGCAGATATGAAAGCTAACGAAGAGGTTCGGTTCTTTGAGTTTTCACAGACTGACTGGGATCAAGAAACACCCTGCCAAGGAACCGAAAGCCCACCGGTCATCAGCGGCGATTTCGAATACCCGACAAGTTCACAGGCCCCATACGAGGGGAAATCATCGAGAGAAGAACTACAAGAGGTCGCAGACAATAACGCCTATAACATCATCCACAGATGGACCTTCGACCCTGCGCTGCGCCCGAACCAGCAAGCGAATATTCTTTTTCGAAACGACGATGAGGACGTTCATATTTACATTCACACTGTCGTCCTGCCTCGTGACATAGACATATCCTCTGGCTCTTTGACGGTGTTGGTCGATTACAAACCTGTATTCGCCACTTACAATTTTTCCCGAGACCGCTGGGACAACCAAGTCTTCTCGACACGAACCACAGGAACCCTATTTCCTATCGATACACAATTCAGCATGATGGAAGTCATCCTCCCCGCAGAGTTGTTTACAGAGAAGAAAGTTTACGAAATCTCCATGAGCCAAATAACATCTCAAATCGCGAGGCCGAGTGGTGGTTTCAACCAGAAAACATTCCTACTGAATCAAGGGCTACAACAACAAAACCACCCTTGCTTCGAAGAACCGCTTGCAGCAAACAACAATCTCTTTGAATACATGCTCATTCGCGAAGGAAGTACGAGTGGGGTAATGATTTTTCCAGCTCACTATCCGGCACCAAAAGAAATCGCTTACGATCGACTCATCCCAGCGGAACCAGGGCAAGAGCTGCGCATCAACCTTTCGTTGCGTTCACTATTCAACGCAGAGGGCCGAGAACGTACCGTATTTCTCAAACCACTGCTCGACGGAAAACCACTCGAAGATGAATGGAGAGTTTCCCTCTCCAAACAAAGCGTTTTCTCGCCTGAAATCGATGCGAGAAAAACCTTCACCATCACACTGCCTGAGGAACCTGGCATCTACGAAGTCAGTGTCGCCGCGTGGCAAGATCCTCATTTAATGCCGGTCAATCTCGATGGCACCTTCAACGACCAGATCAGCTTTGGAGGTTCAGGAGACAGCTCGAACCTACTGCGTTTCGAGGTCACAGACCCGGCACAAGAGACCAACCAGCCAGGCAAGTGAAAGTCGAGTTGCCAGCGCAACCCACCGAAATTTCAGGCACAGGGATAACGAAGTGTTCCGCGGATGCTGACGACCAGCCCGCCCTCCTCGCCATTCTCGAGCGAGAGCTCGAACCCGTGCGCCTCGCACACCCGCGTCGTGATCGAGAGCCCGAACCCCTGACCTCCGGGGTTACGGTTGCGAGCGTCTCCACGAACCGCGCGTTGTGACAGCGTCTCGAGCTTCTCCTGTGGGACGCCTGGCCCATCATCGAGCACGCGCAGCACGAACTCCTCGCCCTCGATCTCGGCGACGACGGCGACGTGTCCTCCCGCTTCGTTGTATTGAACGGCGTTCTGAACGAGGTTACTCAAGGCTTGCTCGATCAGCGTCGAATCACCGCGGATCTCCAGTGATTCTGGCGCTGCCCAGTCGATCTCGATCTGTCGCTGTCTGGCGATCGGACGGTTTCGCCCCACCACACGCTCGATCAACTCCACGAGGTTGACCTCGTGATCCAGGCGATGCGCGTCCCCTGCCTCCAACCTGGCCGCCGCGCTCATGTTCGCGATCAACGCGGCGATGTAATGAGACTCCTCGAGCGCGACCTCGATCTGCTCGACCGAGATATCATCGCCTCGCTCGGCCTCCTCGCGAAGTCGCGTCAAGCGATGCTGGAGCACCGTCAGCGGGATCGCCAGATCGTGCGTCGTGTTCGAGATGTACTCCTTCAAGGCCGCGTCCCGTTGCTCGAGCTGCTCGATCGTCTCCTGAACCCTGGCACCCGTCTGACGGAACGTGCGCGCGAGCACCGAGATCTCGTCCTTTCCGCCGAGCAAATCACTCGAGATGCTCCACGCATTCTCGGGCGCGGTCTCGACCTCGTCGGTCAAACGGCGCACGCGCCTCACGAGTGGGATCGAGATCAACATCCCCGTCAGGAACAGCAAGATCGCCATCACCATCGACTGGCGTATCACCAACCCATAGACCGCGCGCTCGGCGCGGTCGGGTCGATTTGGCCAGGGGATCATCACGACCTCGCAACCTCGCGGCCCTTCGACTGGCACGAGCGTCACGCCTGACCACTCGGGGTGCCTCCAGAGGCTCACGTGAACGATCTCGCCAGCATCCTCCGAGAGAAAGGATGCGCGCGCCTTATCCGGCACCGCGGGTTGCCCCACGTGCAAGGACTCGAAGGTGGCGTCATAGGCAAACACGGGAGGCAGGCGGCGCGCGCCGCGCGGCCTGCGCTGACGCGATTGCCCCTCTGGAGGATGCGCCGAGAGCGCGCCGCGGCAAACCGCGACGGGGCGCTCCTGTATCCTGCCCGCGACGCGCTCTGCGTGGCGCTCGTGCTGCAAACGTCGCTCGACCGAGAAGCGATAGAGCGAATATCCGCTCAACAGCGGCATCACCACCGCGAACAGCATCAAGACGACTTTCAGGCGAAGTCCCATCGCGATGTCCCCTCACCCGTCCGTGTCATCGACGAGTTTGTAACCGATGCCCCAGACCGTCTTGAGATGACCGGCAGAATCACCGAGCTTCTTTCGAATCCTCGAGACATGCACGTCGAGCGTGCGCGCCCCACCCTCGCTCTCTTCTGGCAAGGCGCGCTCGACGAGCTGGTTGCGAGAGATCGCCATCCCTGGCCTGCGGCCGAGCTCGGCGAGTATGTCGAACTCGACCTTCGTCAGCTCGACCGGCTCGCCGGAGACCTCGAGCGTGCGCGCGTCGGTGTCCAGGACAATGTCCCCGATCTCCACTCCAGCCGTGCGCTTTAGCACGGGCCGTCGCAGCCTGGCCGAAACTCTGGCCACCAACTCCTCTGGCCAGAAAGGCTTGGTCATGTAGTCATCGCCGCCGAGCTCGAAGCCCCGGATCTTGTCGAAGGTGTCCTTGCGCGCGGTCAGGATAATCACCGGAATGTCCGAGTGCTTGCGATACTCCTTGAGCAAGTCGAAGCCATGCGCGCCGGGCAACATCAGGTCGAGGATCACCAGGTCGTACTCGACCACGTCGATCCACTGCGCCGCGCTGCCATCCTGCAACCACTCGACCTCGAAGTCGTTCTCGCGCAGCAGCCGCGCGACCTCGCCACCGAGCTTGTCATCATCCTCGACCAACAGGATCTTCATCAGGGGCTCCTCGTCATGAGGGGGTTGCTGCGGAAAAAAGGCCCGCCCTTCACTTGCTCGGAAGGCGCGGGCCAACTCAGGTTTCAGGCTTCACACTCTCACATCACGGGCTGCGTTCATCAACCCCTCTTGCCGCGGCGTCTCTCGCCGCGACGCTCCTTGCGCTCGGCCTTGAGTTCATCGAAGCGCGCGTCTTGCTCGTCGTTCAAGACCTCCTTGATCCTGGCGTCGGTGCGGACGCGGAGCTCGCGCAGCTCGGGCTTGGCCTCTTCGCGACTGCCCACCAACTCGATGATCTCTTTTCGCTCCGTGCGGGCGTCCTGCATGATCGCCTTGACCTGGGTCTCCTGGTCAGCGCTCAGGTTCAGCTCGGCGGACATCCTCTCCAGGCGCTTTTGCCCATGCTTGCCATGCTTGCCGCGCTTTCCGTGGCGCTTGCCCTTGTGATCCTTCTTCATCTGCTCGAGCTTCTGGATCTGGTCGGCGGTCAGGATGGCGTCGAGCTGGGCGCGGGTGCTCTGCTTGAGCGCCTTGAACTCGGGGCGAGCGGCTTCGCGATCGCCCTTGTGCTTCTGCATGATCTCGAGGCGCTGCGCCTGGCTGTTTTCGAAGACCGCGCGCACCTTTGGCACCTGCGCATCGGTCAACTCGAGCTTCTCGGTCATCTTCTCCATGCGCCTGTCGAGGCGCTTGTTCATCACCTCTTGTTTCTCTTCCTGGCTCATACTCTCCCATTTCTCGTGGTTCATCTTGTGAGGCCCCTTGGCCATCGCCATGGAGCCGGCGCCGAGGGTTCCCGCCACGACTGCTCCAGCGATCACCACGCGAGTGATTTTCGACATGGACGCGATACGACTCTGAATGCGGTTGAACATCTCTCTCTCCTTATTTGTTGTCTTCTTGGCGGCTCTAAAACCCGCCGGCTCGTGTCGTTGTATGTTTTCGAGGCAGGCTCTCCTCCCTCGCTCACCAGTAATCTACGACAGACTTCTTAAGCGAATCTGAACAGCGCGAAAAAAAGTGCACAAAAAACAACAACACCCCCTTTAAACCCTCATTCCACAAGGAAAAAGCGGGCCACACTTTTTTCAGCTCGAGGCAGTTTTTGGACATTTTTTCATGGCTGCATCACAGATTTCTGAAGGATTTTCCCGCGCTCGAGGCGCATCCAATCTCCTGAGAGGAGACCACGAACACCTCGCCGGGGCGCATGAAACAAGCTGCTTCGTCTGTTCTTAAGAATTGGTGACGTGAAATGCGACGCGATGGGACACATCTTGCAGGTCCTCTTGAAGACGAGTCCTCCCACAGACCACTCAGTCCTCGATGGATAACGCCATGACTTCATACAAGAACCTCATCGCCATCCTCCTTCTTTGCCTGATGGCGCTTCCCTCGGCAGCCATCGCCCAGGAGACCGAGGATGAAAAAGAGGATGATGACAAGGAAGAGAAGGTCATCAGCGAGCGCGTGGTCAGCCGCAAGGTCGTCAGCCGCACGGTCGTGCGCGAAGGCTCGCGCACGACCCGAACCACAAAAAAGCGCGCCACCAAATCGAAGGCGCGCGCTGCGAGCTCGAAGAAGAAAGAAAAGGACGCCGAGGTCGGGCAAGAGGTCTCGGTCAAACCTCCCGGTGAGCGCGCGTGGTCCGTGCGCGCAGAAGCTGTCACCGATGTCCCATTGCAAATTGGCGGCGGCTTGCTGCTCGAGACGCCCTCGCGCTTTCGCTTGAAAACATCAGTCGGTGTGCTCTCGCAAGCCTACCTCTCGGCGTCGAGCAACCTCGCGGGCTCGCTGCGCGAAGGATACCCGGATGAGGCCGCCGCGGTGCTGCAAGACTCGCTCGACAGCTCGTTTGTCTGGCGCTCGGGCCTTGGCTTTCGCCCATTTAGACGCGCGGGATTGTATGGGCACGTGGGCTTTACATGGCTCAGGCTGGCTGGCCAGACCACCGGAGAAGAGCTCTCGCAGGCGATCATGTCGATCGAGGGTCTCGAAGGTATCGGCGAAGCGATGGCGCAGTATGGACCTGAAGAGGTCCTCTACAAATCGAACATCCATATGGCCGACACCGAGCTCGGCTGGGAGTTCACGCCGGGGAATCGCTTCGCGTTGAGGCTCGGGGTGGGCTGGTCCTTTACCATGCGCTCCAAATCCACCGTCACCGCGCGCTTTGACGTCGAGGATGACTCCAACCGCGAAGAGATCGAGCAGTTCGAAGAAGACGGCGCCCGCACCCTCGACGCCATCTACGAGAACTTCCTCCACCCACCCACGCTCCACGCAGGGCTGGGCTTCAGGTTCTAGCGCTAACCTGTAAAACTCACCGCCGCTTACCGTCCGGGCGCACCATCACACCCGACAGATACCGCCGCGTCCTGACATGCAGCTTTCCAGGATGCGCAGATCTCCTCGATCTTCTGCTCGGCACAACCTGGCCGGTGCGCCTCTCGCCACTTCCTCTCGAGCTCGATGAGGCTCGCCTCGTATCGCGCGATGCTGTCCAGGCTTCGTTTGCCAAGCTCCTTTTGCTCCGGCGTGAGCTCGTCGAGATCTTCGGGCAACTGCTCCACTTCGAGCGATGACGCGAGCAAGGATCGATAGAACGCGATCCCGCTGGTCACGCCATCCATCCCCGTGGCCACACCATCGATATGTGAGAAGCACGCGCTCTCATCCCCGCCATTACAAAGCGCGAGCATGTAATCAGTGGACTTCTCGGACCAGTTGCACCGGCTCGGATTGTAAGGTGAAGTCGTGCACGACTCGTGCAAGGCAGCCTGATATTCGGCCTCGAGTGTGGCGATGCGCTCTTCAGACGCGCCCTCACCCCTGAGCCTCGGGATGGCGACATGGCATGCCTGATCTCGCTCCTGCAAGGACACATCGCCACACATCTCCTCGAGCGTCTCGATCATGCTCGCGCGCGCATCGGCCTCAGCAACACTGACCTCCGAGGCTGGATATGTGGGCCACCTGGTGCTCACATAAATCGAGCAATCGACCGGGTCTTTACGCCCACAGGCGCCCTCGTACTCTTTGACGAGTTCGATGCGTTGCTCCTTGACCCAGGCCAGGGCAGCCTCCCTCTCCATGCCAGAAGCCGAGCTAAACGCCACCTCTCCCTCGTACTTCTCACGCGTCTCGTGACCGCGCAGCTTTGCGGTGACATGCGCCACGCGCGAGTAGCACGCGAACGTATCCCGCGCGCAGAGCTCATCGAGCCATGACCAGGACTCCTCGGCGGTCAAGAGGACGCAGTTGCCAAAAGCGCAGTAAGAGGCAATTCCGGCACAGGCGCGCATATTCTCGGCGCAGGAAAAGCGCTCGAAGATCGCGGAGCCCGGCGCTCTGGCTTCCTTGATATCGGCATCCTGGCTCTGACCTGATGACTTGCACCCGAAACAGGCAAGAAGAAGGAAGCCAGCAATCAGTGGGATAAGGCGTGATCTCGAGAACATGACGTCGCGCTCCGAAATAGAGATGGGGACAATACCGCATCCTCTATAGCAAGCCTGACCTCGCCATCGAACTCACAAAGCTCCCACATCTTTCACCGCTCGACGTGGGAGCATCATCACAGCTTGCGCAGCAAGATCGACTCGATCGCGTGCGACTCGCCCTTCTTGAGGATCAAGTCCGCGCGCTCTCGCGTGGGCAAGATGTTCTCGAAGAGGTTCACTTCGTTGATGTCACTCCAGATCGTCGTGGCGAAGTCGATCGCCTCCGGGTCGCTCATCGAAGCGTAGCGGTGGAAGTAGGAGTCGGGGTCTTTAAAGGCGGTATCGCGCAACATCAGGAATCGCTCGATATACCAGCGGCGCAAATCATCGAGTTCGGCGTCCACATACACCGAGAAGTCGAAGTAGTCCGAGACGAACACGCGCGAGCGATCCTCGCGAGAACGCGGCGTCTGGAGCACGTTTAACCCCTCGATGATCACGATATCGGGTTGCTCGACGACCTTCTCCGCGCCTGGAACGATGTCGTAGGTCACGTGCGAGTAGACAGGGCAACTCACGCGCGGCTCACCAGCCTTGAGGTCTGATACGAACTCGAGCAACCGCACCACATCATAGCTCTCGGGGAAGCCCTTGCGGTGCATCAGGTCACGCTCGGCCAAGACGTTGTTTGGCCACAGGAACCCGTCGGTGGTGACGAGGTCGACGCGCGGGCTGTTTGGCCAGCGCGAGAGCAGCGCGCGCAAGATACGCGAGGTGGTCGACTTGCCGACCGCCACGCTCCCAGCGAGCCCGATGATGTAAGGCACGCGCTCGCCGTGGTGCCCGAGGAACGTCGAGGTGGTCCCGTGAAGTTGTTGAGTCGCCGTCACATAGAGGTTGAGCAACCTGGAGAGTGGCAAGAAGATCGAGACGACCTCCTCCATATCCACCTCCGAGTTGATCCCTCGCAACTCCTCCAAATCCGCCTCGCTCAAGGTCAGCGGCGTATCCGCGCGCAACCTCGCCCATTCGTTGCGCGAGAGATCCAGGTAAGGGGATAAGCTCGTTTGTGGGAGCGCTGCATCGATCTCGATCATGCCTGTCTCGTCTGAGTCGCGCACCTGCCTGCCATATTCTCGGATGCAACTTCTTTTGCAGAGGGTACACGGCCCGAGTCGATGCGATGACGTCGTAGAGTCATGAAAGCGTCACGATTTCGTGACGCGGGAGGGTGTTTTATCGCAAGAAGCCACCAAGATCACTCGGAATCTCGATCACCGAGTTCCTCCAGTCGAATCGGTGGGATATCCTCGTGACGCTGCGACTCTCCCTCGATCAACGCCTCCAACAATCGCTCGCCGCCTAGCTCGAGCTCGTGGCGCTGCGTGATCCAGTACTGCGCATCACACTCGGCGCGAAGCCTCGTGTTGGCGCGCGTCAGGCGCGTGAAGCGCTCGAGCTGCGCTTGATCCAGACGATTCAAGTCGCCAGGGCCCTCGAGCTCCTGGAAGAACGCATCCATCAGCTCCGTCATCATCCGCGCGCTAGATTCACGGATCACTCCCGCCCAACGCACCTGACGCTCGGTCCCCTCCAACGGATTCCACCCCGAGGGCGCGCGCGCCAACCTCGCGCTACGGATCTCCTGCATCGCGTGCGCGCGCTGCTGCGCATCCTCCAGATGCATCGCCGCCACAAACGCATCGCGCCAACGCTCACCGCCGCACGCCGCCTCGACATCGAGCATCGTGTAGCGCGACTCACCACGTAGCATCTGGCACACGATATCCTTCTCCAGGACCTCGAGCTGCTCGCCCAATTTTCGCACGTAGACAAACTCGCGCACGACCTCGAGCCGCGGCGAGTGCACTTGATAGAACCCATCCCTGGAGAGGGTGTAGTGCTTGATCACCATGCCGGGGTGAGAGGATGTCTCGACCTCCTCGGCGAGGAACACGCGCCGAAAATCATAGTCCGGGTCGAGCCCTCTTAACCTCGCGGCCCACCCAGAGGCATCATCATCAGGCGTCAGAACACTGACGCGCGGAGCGCTGCTCTCTGCCTCGTCAGACCACTCGAGTCGATCCTCGATCTTTAACCACCTCGCCATCGCCTAAAAGCACCCGTAGAAGGTCGAGATCCGGGACGCCTTGAGCCTCAGGCTGTCCTCTCCATCCTGACTCATCAGGACCAGGTCTGGCCCTGCGGCGTGAAGCTCGAGCGGCGCCTCGAAGTCGACGCAGACCACCTGATTCGGTCCGCTGGTGTCGCCAAAGACGATGTCGTGATCGCTGCCTGGGCGAAGGATATAGATATCGGCGCCGAGACCACCACGCATCGTGTCGAAACCTCTGCCGCCATCCAGGATATCGACCCCTGACCCCCCTTCGAGCCAATCATCCCCATCCTCGCCGAGCAACCAATCACTCCCCTCGCCGCCATCGAGCACATCACCGCTCCCCGCGCCGCTGATCGTATCGTCGCCACCGAGCCCGAGCAATAACTCGGGCTCGGCGCCGCCGCCGAGCTCTTCGGCCTCTTCTGTGCCGGAGACCTCCACATCTCGTGTTGGAGGCTCGGCGCCATCCAGCGCACCGAGCGGCGCGTTCATCGAGAAGCTCTCCTCGGGCAAGTACATCATCAGCCAGGCCGCCGCGCCATGCGGGTTGTCAAACCCCAACCTCGTGTGCGCGTTCGTCGTCGAGAACCCCGAAGGGATGTCGGTAAAGGTGTAATAGGCGTTGAGCCCCACGACCACATCCCCGTTCGAGGTGTCCTTCAAGAACAACGGGCTCCCAGAATCCGCCAGACACAGGCTCGCCTCGCCAGCGGGGTCCTGCCCTGGCGTGATCACGTAGGCTCGCTCGTAATCACCGGATTGTGCGCTCGGCACGAAGCTGCTGCTGTGCTGGACCGCGTAGAAGGATTGCGTCGTGGTCTCGGAGAACTTGTTCTTTCCCGGCGTGCGAAAGCCACCATAGAGGCCATCCTCACAACCGTAACCTGTGATGGCGACCTCGGTGCCCGGCATGACCGGGCCGAGCTCGATCTTCGCCAACGGGACCGAGACCGGCAAATCCGCCTTGAGCTCGATCAACGCGAGATCTGGCGGAAATGGCCCGACCACCGCGTTGCGAAAGAGGCACCCCTGTTGGCAGGACTCCGCCCAGAGCGGGTGCATGATGGTCTGCTTGATCGCCATCTGCGCGTAGCGCGTGTTGTCATCGAGCTGCTTGTTGTTCGTCACCAGGATGGCAAAACCATCCTGCATATCCTCGCGAACAGTGCCGTACATCCGGTTGTTGTTGCGATCGATCACTTGCACGCAGTGCGCCGCCGTCAGGATATGCCTCGCGCCGACGCGCGCGCCCCCGCACGAACCTCCGTTCGAGATCCAGAAGACAGCGGAGTCCCACTCGCCAGCGGTGGCCTGCCTGCCGCCAATGAGTTCGGCGTCCTGAGTGCGCGCGGGTTCGGATTGCTCGACGCACCCCAAATGCAAAAGCACGCAGCTCGACAGGAGCGCGACATGCCAGCTCTTCATTCTCACGCGATACCTCTGTTGCTCGAAGGAGCCTTTCATCAAGACAATTGAGACTAGCGAATTTGCACCGAAAACGCGACGCTCACCAACCGGGCTACGTATCACGCGCTGGCTCGCCACCCCCGAGCATGTATAGAAAGGTCGACATGGCTGGCAAACCTCCTGAAACCGGCGGCAGACAAACCCATGACGCCATCGCTGCGCTCTACCGCAGCTACGAGACCCCACACACCATCGCCATCCACATCGAGAACCTGCTTCATGGCGATGACACGGATCGTGTCGTCGAAAAACTCCCTCCAGATTCTCCGTGGCGAGATGCCTCCAACATCCACCTGCTCGCCGAGCGCGTCTCGAAGACAGGACGCGACGATAAAACGCGCCTCGGGAGCAAGCGCCCCTCTTACGTGATCGCCGAGCGTATCACTGACGCGATCGATGACTCGCTGCCGCTCACAGAGCAGCCCCCGGATAGCTACCACCTCGCCCTATCTCGCGTCGCGACCCACGTGCTCGCGGATGAAGAGCTGGCGAGCAACCGGAGCATCATCGCCTGGGTCTCGAAGATGCTCGAGGGCGGCCAGGATGCTCACCTTGGCCCCGGCCTCGCTGCTATCGTTCGGAACGCCTCCTTCAACACGCTCGAGCACTCCTCAGACCTCACGTGCGAGATGGTCTACTCGCGCGCCGATGACTCGCGCACATTGGACCTCTGGCAAAACGCCGCGGTGCGCATCGCCTGGTCGAGACGCAGCTCGCACCCTGACCGGCTCTTCGCGCTGCTCGAGAAGATCGAGTCTCTCGACGAGAAGATCGTTCAGGTGTTCTTTGGCGAGGTCCTCCACCCGAACCTCGATGGAAACCTGCGTAACAGGATGCTCCGACACACCATCCGACTCGCGGGCTTCATGCAAGCGAGGACGCTGCTCTCCAAGCTCGGAGATCCCTCCCATGTCAAGCTCATCCCGGGGCTCGTCAGCGTCGGAAAGAACGCGCCCAACACAGCGACCCAGCGCGCGATCCTCGCGGCGTGTACGCGGATCGGCAGCCCCATCGCAGAACTCCTCGTCATCGAACTGCTCCAACACCCGAGCGCAGGGATGCGTCACAACGCCGTGGACGCCGCGGGAGCTCTGGGCACCAGGCGGTGCCTGGAACACTTGTTGGAGATCGAAAAAAACAAAGAGGGGGCGAGCTCGCTGAGAAGGCTCGCGACGCGATCACGGCGATCGAGCAACGCTATCCGGCGGCCAAATACGCCGTCGCAGGAGGTCTATCACTGAGCGATGAAGGGGGATCGCGCGGAGCGCTCTCACTGATTCTGCCAGATGAAGGCGCCATCTCACTCTACGAAGAGGTCGAGCGCGCGCTTAAAACCCCACCGCGCGAGCAGACCAGCGACAACCTCCCGCAGGTGTCGGCATCGACCACAGACCTCGCGCCCGCCTGGTACAGGCTCGAGGTCGCTCCGAGGAAGGTCCCGTTTAGCACCCGCGCTGAGCTCTTCTACAGGCAGAACCTGACCGGCGCGCTGAGTTTCGTGTTCCTCGGTATCGCTGCGCTGATGGTGTGGATTCCGAACGCGTTCACGATCCCACATCTATGGATCTTCATGCTCGTGGGGCTTATCACGGGGACCTTCGCGAAACACAGAATGGACATGCGCAGCCGCGCGCTCGAGCTAGGTCACCCCTCTTACGCCGACCATCAAGGGTGCGAATACGAGACCCAGGGCAACAACAAGATCCTCGTCCACAAGTTCGGGTACATGACCGAGGAGGGGGACTACATCGAGCAAAAGCGCAAGTTCGAAGGAAAGCTCCTCCCCCAACTCACCGAACGCCAGCTCGAGGAGAGGCCAACCTCGCCAATCCTCTATTTGACCGATGTCCACGAAAACGAGCGCGAGCAATCGACCAATGTGGTCTTCATCGACGAGTTCAAGAGCATCCAGGTCGGACAGAGCGGCGAGCTCGAGGCGTCTGTGTTGTGGGCTGGCATGTTTGGCACGATGGCGGTGATGCAGTTGCTGACGATCGTGTCTTTTTTGGCGCGCATCATCTCCTTCTTTCTTTGACTTGCCAGTCATGTCACCTGGGACGAGAATCACTCCCCCAAATCGCGCGGCTCGAGAGGAGGACGCCATGGCAGATCGGAGAGCACTGTATCAGGAGGTGATGGCGCGCATCGACGCGCTGCTCGAGGACGAAGATGACTGGGTAGCCGCGATGGCGACGGTCAGCTGCGAGCTACACCACTCCTTCGAACACTATCACTGGACGGGCTTTTACAGGCATGTGCGCCCGCAGCTCCTGATTATAGGACCCTACCAAGGGTCTCATGGATGCTTGCGCATCACCTTCGATCGAGGCGTATGCGGCGCCGCGGCGCGCTCTCGGCAGACACAACTCGTCCCGGATGTGGAGGCGTTCCCAGGGCACATCGCCTGCTCCTCGACGACCAGATCCGAGATCGTCGTCCCCATCCTCACGCCATCTGGCGATGTGTTGGCAGTGTTCGATGTAGACTCGAATGATCCGGCCGCGTTCGACGAGGTGGACCAGGAGTTTCTGGAGGTGTTGTGCGCGAAGCTCGGCGAACTCTTCGCACACGAGGCGCTCGAGGATGCCGCCTGAAGTGGCGATCTAACTCGACGTATCGAACTCGCCGCGGAGGCGCGCGAGCACATCCTCGGGGAGCCTGCCATCGAAGCGCTCGAGCAGCTCCGAACGCGACATCCGAGGTTCTTTATCCGGCTCCGCGCCGGGCACTCCGACATCCTCGAGCTTCTCGGGCTCATCGGGGAGTTCGTTAAAGAATATCGACAGACAAGGTTGCGCCTCGTTGGCCCGGGCAAATTTCTCGGAGACCGAGGTCCCGAAGAGCTTGATGGCGACCACGACGAGCCCGAGGATCAGCAACACCAGCAAGATCTTGTCCCCCTTGATCCTGCCGAGCAGCGAGCCATCAGGAGGATCTCCGATGCTCTCTTTTTGGGGCTCCGAGGTTCTGTCAGGCTGTTGTTCTTCCATACCGTTCGAGCGCTCCTGCTTCATTCCATACGTTGGCGTCAACCGTGCTCGTCGAGCTCGCGACGAAGACGCGCGAGCACATCCTGCGGGAGGTTACCCGCGAGGCGGTCGAGGACTTCCTTTCTTGTTCGCTCGCGAGAATCGAGCCCCTGATCGCCAGGGAGTTCGATCTCATCGAGGCTCGCGCCCTTATCCGATTCGGGCATGATCGAGAGGCAGGGATGGAGCGGTGGCTTCGGTCGCTCTTCGCGAGGCTCGATCTTTTCAGGGGCTTGGTCTTCATCGCCGCCGCTATCCACGCCCATATCCTCTGGCTCGTCGATCGCGATCTTGAGGCAAGGGCCGATGCGAAGCACCTCGCTCATGTCCTCTGCCTCTTCCTTTGGCGCGGTCATTGTCGGAGAACGCCCGGCGCCAGGAGCCGTGTTCTGCCCTGAGGCCTCGGGAGGCACGGCCTCGACCGAGAGGCATGGTCCGACATGGTGCTGCTCCTTACATCCCTGAAGCAACGAGGAGCTCCCCACCAGCAAGAAGATCGCGACCAGCGCGCGCACGTTTTGGGGCGCAGAGCCTCGGAGCAAGGCACCGAGCAAGGCGTATTTCTTTCGCGATGACACGTCGAAGGCCTCCTCGAAGAAGCGAGAAAAGCAACCCATCCAAACACTTGTACCTTCACCCTCAAAAACTCCACCACCTGCCTTGAAATGTCACGCAGAATCCTTATTCTTCCCCTCCCTCGACGCCAACTCCACTGGAGATGTGTCGAACGGAATAAATCCCTGCCCATCATTGCTGGTAAGGGTGTCCATCAAGACGGGGTGTAGCGCAGCCTGGTAGCGCGCTTGCTTCGGGAGCAAGAGGTCCGGGGTTCGAATCCCCGCACCCCGACTTATTTTACCCGCATAGAATCAGCCCCTCGGCCATCCGAGGGGCTTTCTTGTACCAGTTTCGTACCAGTTTGCTCCAAAACCTCGACCGCGCTGGCGAGGTTTTGGGGTGCTAGATGGGCATATCTGAGCGTCGTCGAAATCTGCCCATGGCCGAGCAGCTCCTTGACCACCTGGAGCGACACACCGCGTTGCACGAGGTGGCTCGCGAAGGTGTGTCGAAGGTCATGGATGCGCACGTACCGGATGCCCGCCTTGCGGATCGTGCGATACCACGACTTGTTGAGATGGTTCTTGGTCACCTGCTCCCCTTCCCTCGTGGTCCACACCAACCCACCGCGCATGTAGCTCGATGCCTTCTGTACCTCGAGCGCCGCTACAGCGGCCTTGTTCAAGGGCACTTGCCTGGCCTTGTTGCTCTTTGGTGAGGTCGTGTGACCGGTGGAGTAAGAGCGATCGATGGTGATGCGCTTTCGCCTGAAGTCAATCCGATCCCACCGAAGCGCGAGAGCCTCCCCCAGTCGCGCGCCCGTGTGCACGAGAAAAGGCACGAGGGACTCGAGGTAGTACTCGGACTCGGCAGCCTCGATGAGACGCGCGAGTTCGTCTGCCTCGAGGTAGGTCCACTCGGGTGGTGGGGAGGATGGCCAATCGATCTCGATGAGCTCCTCGACAAAACCCCACCGCTTGCCCTTGCGCAATACTGACGAGATGACGGCGAGCTCGTTGCGAACGGTCTTCGCGCTCACCTCGTCGAGCCTCGAGGCGATGTAGCTGTCGAGCTCGAGGGCGCCGATCTCGTGAGCTTGCATATCCTCGAAGGCGGGCTTGATGTGTGCCTCGATCATGTAGTCGTGCCCCTTGCGCGTGGAGGGCTTGTAGTTGACGGCGGCATACTTCTCCTTCCAGAGGTCGATGAGTTTGGCGAATTCGATCGGCTCGATGTTTGAGACCTCGGGTGGGGTCTCGAGCTCGAGCTTCTTTTGGAACGCCCAATCTCGACTCTGGCGCTTGTTCGTGTGAGGGGATTGCTTGCGGAATCGCTCGCGCTTCCCTGTGACCGGATCGGTGTACCAGAAGTTGACCTGGTACCCGTTCCCTCGTGCATATAGACTGATCATTGTGTTGCTCCTTGGAATGTAGCAGACGCAATGAAGCCTCGTGGTGTGTCCTGCACCACGAGGCTCCTCTCTTTTCACCTCGCTGTCAAAGGACTCACCCTGCCTCGAGCAGGCCCTCCAGATGATCGAGGAGGGTGTCTCGGTCGATGCGGATGATGCCGTTGAGCTTCATCGCACCGGGTAGTTTGCCATCTTCGATCCAGCGATACACCGAGCTAATGCTCGCGCTGAGGATCGCGGCCGCGTCATTCACGGTTAGCCGCGCGGGCGCCTTCTCTCGGAGTTCGGCAAATGTCATCGTCTTCAAGTCTTGTTTGCTCATCTCTCTACCTCCCTTGAGCGCACCTCGAGCACATCCGGCAGCACCCGCGCGAACACGTCAGTGTTGATCGGGTCCTCGGCCTTGGCTGGTGGATCGATGGCGCGACTCAGATGGCATGCAAACGTGGTGATGTTCTCCTCGGGGAACGCCTCGAAAAACACGTCGATCTTCTCGTTGAACTCGCGCGCCGCCTGCTCGGCCTTGCCCGTGTCCTCGTCGGTCATAACGCGTGCAAACAGCTTGACGAGCTGCGCAATCTGCAATGCCTTCGTGCGATTCATCACTCTTCCTCCCTGAACACATGCTCCACAACTCTCGAGCGCCGTCTGTTTCGCTTCCTGTAGCGCTCCTCTTCCTGGCTCCGTACTCGACGAACCGCCCTCGGCGCGGTCGCCAAAACGAACAGCCAGAACGGTGGGATGAAGAGTGCGAAGCCGATGTATTTGGCGGCCTCCCATGCGTGGTGAGATGCATCCTTGAACTCTCGCCACATCCACCCGAGCTCACCCTTTGCCTTGGTGAAACACTCAGACATGCCTTGCGGCACGCGCTCGCGGCCTTCCCAGATGTGGCGGTAAGGATGTGCCCTGGCATCGTCCCAAAGCTCTTGCTCTTGTGGGGGCATTTCGCTACTCATCCTGCCACCGCCGTTTGACGCGAGGCGATGTAAAGCATCCTGAGCAGTGGCGCCTCGTCACCATGCTTGACCCAGGCGTCCGCTGCTTCGATCCACTCGAGCACGTCGGCCCTGGCGCCTTGCTCCCCGATGTGTCTGACATCCTGACGTGCGACGAGCTGCTCGAGCTTGTCCGAGACGCTCGTTCCATCTCGGTCGAAACCGAAGTACTCGAGGTAGAGGTGCGCCTTTCGCTCATCCTTCTCGAGGAAGTCGAGCCTTGCTGATCTGTCATGGAGTTGATCCTTCAAGGCACCCTCATTGATGCGCAGCACCTCGATGGTTTCCTCGAGTGTCTCGATTTTCGACGCCTTGCTCGCATCGGCGAAGGCCGCCTCGATCAACTTGCACATGTCGTCTGTGCCAAGCTCCTCACTGGTCAAAGCTGTGTGGCTCTCAAGGACCTTGGAGATCTCCTCCAACGCCTCCTCCGCCTGAGTGATCTCCTGGCGCTGCTTCTTGAGTGCGCGTTGGAGCTCGTCGATCCTTGCCTCCTTGTCAGCGAGGCTCACCTCGAGTGAGACAACCTCAGACACCTTCTTCGGCAAGGGGGCGTTTGGTGGGATATGCAGCATCTCTGTTGGTTCCTCGGTTGCGCTCGCGCCCCAGCCGAGCTGTTCTTTGTGGGTGAGCTTCTTGAACGTGTAGCCAGGCGTGATGCGGTAGACCGTCTTTGTCCTGAGATCGAAGTCTTCCTCGACCTTGTCGACATCCTCGCTCTCGTAGTGTGCCCATTGCGGGTGGGTGCTCTGTGCTCGCCGATGCAGTGAGTTCAGCGATGGCGCCTTGGGTTGCCTGCTAAGGCTGGCGAGCGGTTGCCAATCGTTCATGGTGCGCGGCGCTGGCTTGTTGGAGGCCGCTGCCTCCTCTTTCTTCTCCTCCATCTCGGCTCCTTCGCTACGTGGTGCATTGTTGGCGCTCAGGTGCTCCTCGAGCATCTTGACGTGGGTCGATATAAATCTGGTGTTGGTCTTCTCTTTGGTCGCGAGCTCGTCCACAGGCACGCCCGAATCCAGTTGGTTTTTCCATGCCCAGACTCGGCGCATGGATGGCGCGTCCTTCCTGATGTTTCTCCCGGCCCAAACCACCGGTGCGTCGAGGTCGACCTGTTCGGGGACTTCTTCGGGGTGCTCGCGCATCCAGGCGCATACCTGAGCTGTGGTGACGCCGTATTCTTCTGCGGCTCCATCGATCCCCCACCGCGAGCAGGCATCGAGCAGTTCGGTAACAGGTGGCGCGGTTGTCATGGCGTTGTCCTTGGCGTGAGAGGTGTTCTTGGTGGGAAGGACACCACCGTTTCTGAATCGGCGCGCGGCGCGGCGCGTGGCCGAGTAGATTTGCTTTCGAGTGAGGTCGCTGACCGCTGACTGCTCACGCGGCGTGCTGAATCCCTGGAGCTTCAAGTCGAAGATCGCCAGCAGTTCATCATCTCCTTCGAGCATCGATCTCAATCGAACCAAGGTCTCTTCTCCTTCGACGCGTCCGAGTTGGTGCGCGGGGATACTCCGTTCTTGGATGTCGATGGGAAGGTCTTCAATAAAGCGTTCGCCGCGACGGTTGAGCTTCATGAAGTAATTTCGAAGCAGGCCGTTGACCGTGCTGCCCAGGAAGTACGCCACCGACTCATGCCGCTCGCTGTCGAAGGAGGCATAGGCTGGGTCGAAGTAGCGAACGAGAGCCTCGCCCGCGATGTCTTGCGCGAGTTCCTCGTCGAATACGCCTCGACGCTGGAGCCTACGGCGCGCGAACCGCACCAGGCGCTCCGATGTTTGACGCCAGTCAACGGACACGAGCCTTCCCTCCTGTCCAATGCGCCCACAGGCGATCCCAAGCACCGCGCAAGCGCCACGACAACGGGATCCGCTGGCGCTCCTCGAGCTTGGCCTTGTTCGCCTCGGCGATGGCGGCATCGTCGAGCTTGCGGTTGTGGCGAAGGTCCCGGGCCTGGCCGCGCATGATGGCGCGCGCGGTATCGATTTGGATCGGTTGCGTGCTCACTTCCCTTCCTCCTCGGCCTTTTCGGCCTGGCGCCGCAGGTCGGTACAAGCGCCGCAGTAGTCGCGGTAGCTCCCGCCGATGTCTTCACAACTCCATCCGTAGCGGCGGAGTGCTTCGCGCGCGCTGCCAGGCGCGACCTCTCGGACATCGCGGTGGACAGCACAGTCTTGGTAGTCGCACTCGACTCTTGTGATCAGTCTGCTGGTCATCTCATTCCTCCTTCAGTCGATCCCAGGACCGCGACGATCGATGGCCTCGATTGCAGCGACTGCCACGGCGGCGACCTTCACCAGCGCGGTGCGCGAGTCGACCTCGCCACCCCACGGGATAGGCCCCATCTCGCACACGAGGATGGCGACCCACTCCTCGAGCGAGTGTGCGTCGTCGTGCACGATGTCCCACTTCTTCTCTTGCTTCTCGCGCTCGCGCCGCAGCTCCTCGAGGATCCCTCCTCGGTAGTCCTCGGGCGCGGCGAGCTCTTCTTGGTGCGCCTCGTAAACGTCGTCGAGCTTCGGCGCGAGCTCCTCATCGATGACCTTGACGAGCGCCTCATAGGCTTCGGTGCGGCCCGAGTGCGGTTCGTGTCGAGTGTCGGCAACCTTCTCGGCGGCGTGACGAAGCGCGTCGTATGCTTGTTCTGCTTTCATATCGCGAGTTCCTCCTGTCCTTGTTCGCGCAGTGCACGGCGCCTGGCCGCGGCCTTTTGCGCGCGTTGTAATCGGTTTAAATCAGATTCGGCTCTGGCTGAGCGAAGCTCAGCTGCTGCGATGCGGCTTTCGGCGATCGCCGCGCGCTCGAGCGCGAGTGCATAAAGCCTCTCGAGCTGGTCTCTTGTGAGGTGGCTGAACTGGCTCACAGCAACCCCCTCTCGGCGAAGCGGATGCGCCATCGCTCGAGTTCGTTGGGGTGCACGGTCTCGCCGTACCAACCTTGCCTCGGCATGCGGAGGTATCGGGTCTTGGCGCCGCGCCAGATGAACCAGCTCGTCGTGGTCGTGTCGGTGCCCTTGCCGCGAAAGGAGACCCTCGGGTTGGTGATCACGCGCACAGGCGCGCCCTCACCGGTCACCAGGTCAAGCCGGTTCGCGCAGGGTTCCTTGAAGGTCGTGCGGAGTAGGAAGACGCCCCACTTTACGTGAGGGAGCAGCGCGCGGATCACGTCAGCGGCGTGCATGTCGCCCACCAGATAAGGCGGGTTGGTCAAGACCACGTCTGCCTTGTGCTGACTCCAGTCGTGCTCGAGCACATCGACGAGCATGTCCACGGGCGCCAGCGGATCGATATCCGCGGTCAGGACCTCGTGACCCTCCGACTGGAGCACGCGCGCCAGCGAAAGCGCGCGGCCTGCGCACGGCTCGAGGATGCGTTGCTTGCTTCGAAGGATCCCCCAGCGCGTGAGCAACGGCCCGAGGAGCTCGGGCGGCGTGGGGTAATAGTCGAGGTCATCGCGTGCGCCGGCCTGGTAGGAGCCTTGCCCCTCGATGAGTTCGAGCTGGCTCACAACAGACCTCCCCCGAACATGTCTTGCTGCGCGTGGCGCTCGTCGTGGATCCTCGAGTACTCGGCCTCGAGTTCCTCGATGATGTGTTGGAGCTCCGCGCGGGCATCGTCGGCATCGGCGCACCGGGCGAGCGTGTCTCCATGGCAGCGGGCGGGCTTGCACACGCACCCGAGCACTTCTCCTCGAAGCTCACACACGTCATCGATCAGCCCAGATTTTTCGAGGTGGCGCGCGTGCGCCAAGAGGCACGCGACCACGTCGAGCGGATCACGGGAGGCGAGACGCGCGGGATTGCCCCACTTGCGTCCATAACCGCGCATGATGCTGACGGTGTGAGCCTCGCGATGGATGCTGACAACTTGAGTGCTCATGACTGCACCTCCTTGATCTTGACCTCGACCCTCGCGTCCTCGTTGCTCTCGCCCCAGTAGGCGTCGGGGTAGGTCACCACGAGGTCCTCGTCATAGCGATCGACCTCGACATCTTCTTCACGCACGCGGAACCCTCTCGCGTGCAACTCCTCGAGCGCTTCCTTCAGCGCCTTCTCTTCTCCCGTCACAGCAAACCTCTTCGGTTTGGCGAGCGCGCCACGAACAAACCGAGCGGCTGGCCTGGCTCGTCTTGCGGCTCGAAGTGCTCGAGGTCCTCGTCCCCGATCTGCGCCTCGAGCCAGTTGCGAAACTTCTCGGGTGGCATGGGCCGCACAATCCTCAGTATTCGGCCTAATCCCTCGTTGCCGATGCCGAGCAAATGATCGGCGCCATACTCCTCGAAGAGCTTCGCGTGCCATTGACCAAGAGCCATGGCCGGGATCTTCGCGCGTCGCTCGAGCTTGACGAGCTCAAGCACCTTGTCTTCAGCGTTGCTCATGTCGTTCTCTCGCCTTGATGTTCTGGTTCTTTTGGTTGCGCCATTGCGATGCTTCGGCGCCAACGAGCCGGCTCACATTGCGCGCTGCTCGGCACTTCATATCGACGATGCGGTAGCGCGAGGCGTGGCGTAGTGGGACGAGATCGAGGAGTTGGTAGAGCACCTCTCCTTCATCGACGAGGCACCACCGATAGCAGTTGCCTCGGTCCTGTCTTTCAAGTCGGTAGCGCACGTCCTCTCCTCTCCAACCACTGCTCGAGCCAGCTCGCGCCCGCGCGCGACTTGCTCCAAGCCAGTGGGTTCAGCCAGCGTTTCCCATCTTCTCGGCGGCCTCGCGGATGTAGCGGTCGCGAGCATCCCCCTGGTGGGATTTGAGCCGCGTCACGAGCTTCTCGAGCGCGCCGGGGCCAACCTCCTCAAGCCGATCCGTTCGACCTCCAGTGCTCGCGGTCGCGACCAGGCGCGCGAAGTCTCTGGCACGCGCGAGCGGCACGACTTCGGTGAGCAGGTCCATCACCTGGTCAGCGAGAGGTCGCGTGACCTCGAGGTCGATCTGTTCGTTGGGGTGGCTTGCTTCGGGATCCGCGCCGCCTTCACCGATGCAGAAGGTCTTGAGCAACGCGTACTTGAGCGCGCCGGTGTACGCCTTGTAGTAGGACTTGTCGCCGGCGTCCTCGCCGACACCGACCCACCGCGTGGTCAGCGAAGACTCGCCATCGGTCCACATCACCTCGAGCTCGAGCGTAGTGCGCCACTGCACGCGACCTCGTTTGTCCTCGAACTTCTCGGTCGTGTGCTCGACCACCGAAGGGATAGAGACGAGGCTGTGCCTGGCCATGATAGGGCGGAGCACATCCATGACGTCGCTGGCCTTGATATAGTCGTATCCGTGGAAGTCGTTGCGACCTTCCTTGGGCATCTCGGAGACAGCCTCCATCACCTTGGCGATGGCTTTGATGAGGGTCGGTCCCGGTTTGCTGTTGGTAGCTTCCTCGGTCATGCTGCCACCTCTTCGCTAGCGCTGAACAACTCGACCTCTTCACTGGACAGGTAGCCCCAGCAGCGGGTGCTCCCGCTCGGGAGGTTCACCCAGGCGACCCAACGACTGGGGTCGATTTCATTGCCGGGAGGCTCGACGCCGATCACGTCACCGCGTTGACCGTGATGGCCTCGGATGATGTCTCCCTCCTTCAGTTCACTCGGTTTGCGTGTCTTCATTTTTTGCTCCTTTCGAGCGCCGCGGCGTCTGCGCGCCGCGCGCGTCCATGTCCTTCGCAAAGCCAACAGGTGGTCACGCCACCTCTCCACGCGAGTTGCCCCGTACCTGGGCAAAGCGAGCAGGGAACCAGCGCGAGCGTGTCGCCGAGCACCTCTGCCTGTTCGTCACCGAGCTCCTTGCGCACGACGCGCACCACCACTGCGGGGTGCAGGTCCTCGAGCGCCTTGGCCATGTCTTTGGTTTGCCTGTGCATCATCGCTTTGACTCCAGGCGCGAGAGCATCGCGGCGGCGATGGCTCGACCGCCGTTGCTCTCGCGCACCACGCTGGGCTCGGGCTCATCGAGCTGACTCACCGATTCATCTACCCACTCTCCATCCGGGCTCCAGGTGAGCGAGCCACTCGCCGCGCGGTCACGCGGGAGCACCACGCGAACCTCACCGCTCCCACGCCCCTCGAGTTCGACCTCGAGGCGCCAGGTGTCATGCCTGACCGTGCGTGTGGTGGGAGAGATGGCTGACAACTCGACGCGCACCTGGTGCGTTTGCTCGAGCGTCAGCGCCCGCGTTCCTTCCGAGAGCAGCATCCGCAAGACGGGTTGCCCGTTGGACTGTTCGCGTCGTGGGTTCGCTGGGCAGTTCTTGGTTTTGCACGGGCCGTTGCTGCGATTGATGCAGCCGCAGCTCGGGCAGGTGGTCCAGCCCTCGAGCTCGGGTTCGGGCGGGATGTCATCGTCCATGAAGGTCACCATAACTAGAATCACCATGCAGAGTTGATATTTGCTATGTGGCGTTCATTATGTGATTATGGCGACAATATTGTTCACGTCAATAGGTTTTGGCGAGAATATTGTTCAAACGGCGGCGCTGTTGCCTATACACTGACGAGGAGGAACAAAGTGGAGGCACTTTCATTGGCTAGACCCCATCGCGAGCAAATCATCATGGCTGCCGAAGAAGACAAGACAGATGAGGCGGTTCCAGAGCAGGAACAAGAAGAGCTATTGCAAGAGTACTTGGAGGCGCTTGGCATCCAGCTCAGTCTCCAGCGCAAGTTCATGAAGATGAACCAGAAAAGCGCTGCGGCTAAAGCTGGCCTTCACCGTCGTACGGTTTCTGATCTCGAGAATGGGAACAACGGAAACCTGAAGACGATGGTGCAGTACTGCCAGGCTTTGAACATCAGCTTCGCTCTTCTTGCAGCGCGCGCTGAAAGAGAAATCGAAGCGCGTAAAGAGGGCATCATTCTCAAGTAAGGCTCGCCACCCATAGACGGATTTTCCCCGTTTATGGGGATTTTTTGCGTTCTTGACAGTTGAGTTTGGCGATAATATTGTTCATTTGGTGATTCTTTTACTCATAAGTGCGAGGCCGGGATGGAAGGTTCAACCTCTCTTGCTCAATGGTTGACAGAGGTCGCCACACAACTCGGAGAAGAAGGCGGCTGCCCTTGGCTCCAGATGGTTCTCATGAACCCACTACAACGAGACGGGATCGTCGAAGTGTCCCTGGGTGGCTTTCGTGAGAGGTGCGATGTCTTGGAGATGAGCACCATGGAGGGCTACTACCAACTTCAAGCGGCCCAGAAAGATGGGTGGATTACCGATCTTGAACGAACCAAGAAGAAGGTGTGCTTCAGGTTGAGCACGCCATGAAAAAAGCCCGTCCGGTGCTTGCGACACCGAACGGGCTTGGACCTGTCCTGTAACTCTTCAAAGGAGGACAAGCTATGAAGAATCCTACTCTACCCCTGTTGGGGGGTCAACTGGTGACAGACAAGCCTGCATGGCTCGGAAAAGAACCTCGGGGTTGGCAAGCTGCCGCGCTCGAGAAAGCCGAGGCCGCGTTGCGCCAAGGCAAACGCGGCGTGGTGCGCGCGTGTACCGGTTCGGGGAAGTCATTGCTCCAGGCCGAACTCGTGGCGCGCGCGATCGACCAGATCGGGGACGGCGAGCGCATCGTCGTGAGTGCGCCCACCCAGAAGCTCGTCGCGCAGCTCGGTGACACGATCGCCGCGCGTATCGGCGAGGACCTCGTGGGGCGCTACTATCAGTACGACAAGGAGACCCACGCGCCTGTCATCGTCACCTGCCACGCCAGCATGTTCGAGTCTGAGGTGCTGTGCCCGCAGTGCCACCCGATGAGGATGATCGCGCCGGTCAAGCTCGAGCTGGCCGAGGACGCGCTCGCGCGCGCTCGCATGAGCTTCGAGGAGGCCGCCATCGGCGGGGATCTCTCGTATTGCCGCGATGCTTTCAACCACAAGCGCGCAGTGGCTTTCGCGTCGCGCCTGACCTCGGCGCTGCTCGAGCAAAACCTGAAGGTCGCGCTCTGGCTCGCGGACGAGTGCCACAAGACCGAGTGCGATCAAGTGCTCGGGTTCGCCGAGTGGGTTCGCCCCGCGCAGACCATTGGCTTCACCGCGACGCCATGGCGCTCGAGCGAAGACGAGAGCCTCACGCTCTTCGATGACCTCATCTTCGACTATGGTCCCACTCAAGCGATCAAGGATGGCGTCGTCATCCAACCCACGATCCGCCCCTACTCGGGTGACCTTGAAGAAGTCGACGAGGTGTGCCTCGAGATGATTTCGGGCCACCTCGCGCAGTATCCAGGCCCTGGCGTGGTCTCCGCAGACTCCATCGATGACGCGGACCTCTTCGCGGATTACCTCGAAGCCTCGGGCGTGCGCGCGCGTTCCATCCACTCGCGCCTGTCTGGTGAGCAGCAAACCGAGCGCCTCGCAATGCTCGAGCGCGGCGACCTCGACTGCCTCGTCCACGTCTGCCTGCTCGCCGAGGGAGTGGATCTGCCCTGGCTCCAGTGGCTTTGCCTTCGACGCACGAGTTCCTCGCGTGTGCGCTTTGTCCAGGAAGTGGGGCGCGTGATCCGCACCTACCCTGGGAAGTCGCGCGCGTGGGTGATGGATCCCCACGACCTCTTCGGTCGCCTCTCGCTCGACTACTCCGCCGTCCTCGGTGGGGAGTCTGACCTCGAGGATGGTCCTCAAGCCGCGCTCGATAAGCTGGCCGATGAGGTCGCCGCGCTGTTCGCTGACCCCGAGGAGCGCCTCGATTGCTCGCCAAAGGCGCGATACATCCGTCGCGCCAAGGGGCTCGACGCGCTGCGCGCGTGGTTGCGTCAGCAGGCTGTTGGCCTTCGTCTGGCAGGATATGAAGAGCTGAAGGTGTCTTCGACCTCGTGGCGCACTATGGACGCGACCGAGAAACAGGTCGGCCTGGTCGAGTACCTCATCAAGTACCGCAACATGACCCAGGCCGCCGCGAAGATGAGCGAGTCCGAGCGCGTCGTGATGCGCGAGCTCGTGCTCGCCGCAGGTTCGGGTCAGCTCAATCGTGGGGATGTTTCTGACCTTATCACCATCCTCTCGGTGCTTCGCCGTGAGTCCGAGCTGCCTCGCCTCGAGGAGATCGAGGAGGTGGCCGCATGAGACGACCTGACATCTCGAAGATCCGTCGCCTCGACGCCAAGGAGGTCGCCGATCGTCTCGGCCTGCTCGACTCCGAGGTCAAGGGCACCGGGGAAGGCGCGCGCTATCGCTTCGCTGGCTATGACGGCTCGCACTGGATCGCGTTCCACGCCGATGGCAAGTGGCAAAACTTCAAGAGCGATTGGGGCGGCGACGCTCTCTCGCTCGTGCAGTCCTTCATCGCGGGCGCGCCAGACTTCAAACCGGCCCATGAACAGGAACACTTTGGTGACGCCGCCGAGCGCATCGCCGATGCCTTTGGCCTGTGGGAGACGCTCGAGCAGGCGCGCGCCGCGAGCAAGAAGCTCGCAGGCACGCCGAAGAACGACCTGTCTCGCCACGCGTTCATGCGCGACCTGGTGAGATCGCTCGAGCAAGGAGAGAAAGGCCCGCGATGGGAGGAAGCATCGAAGCTACTCGTCGCGCTCGACGTGGATCCCCACCGAGTAACCTTGTGCCCGGATGCATCGGGCACGGGCGCGCTTTGCTGGCAACCCGCTGTGCCCTGGCAAAACGAGGAATTCTCGCGTCGAGAGGAGGATGGCCACTTCGGAGGCTGGACGATCGAGCGCGCGACGGAGTGCTCGCATGACTACGCCGCACTCTCACTGCTCGTGCTCGACCTCGATGGCATCAAGGGCGCCAAGCCTGACAGGCCGAAGAGCGGGTTGATCGATCGCCTCGTGCGAGACCTCGATCGCCGCGGCCTTCCGGTCGCCGCGCACGTCTGGACGAGCTTTGGCGAGCAGGACCGCGCGAAGGCGCACCTGTACTTTCGGCCATTGCGCCGCGCGCGCTCCATCGAGGAGTGGCAGCGCTGGTGGGACATGCTCGAGCAGGCCGTGCTCGATACTGTGTCAGGTTGGGAGAGGGTCTCGGAGCAAGAGCGCGCGCTTGCCCGCGCGATGGATCGGAGCACACGCCAGATCTCTCGGCTCGTGCGTCTGCCCGGCTACGCGAAGTGGGGCTCGGAGCACGCGCCTGTTATCGAGCGCTTGGTCGAAGACGCGCGCGTGGACTTCGACACGCTCGAGGAGACGCGCGACCTCAAGCACAGCTATTGCCCCACCGACTCGAAGGAGATCGAGACCTGCATCGGCGAGTACTCCTACGTCAAGGTCACCGAGCATCGCGAGGGTGGCGAGCCCAACGTGAACCAGTTCCCGCTCGCGAAGAAGATCTGGGCGCTGGCGTCCTATGTCACGCCTGATGGCACTGACCGGGGAGTCTACCTTCGCATCGAGGACCGCGACGGCGGCGTGCGTCACGAGCCGGTTTCCCTGGGCGAGCTGGTGGACAAGTCGAGGAGGATCTCGACGGGCGCGCGTCTTCGTCGTCGCGGCGCTCAGATCTGGCCTGAGAAGGATGACAGCTTCCTCAAGGCGATCCACACCCTCCACTTTCGCGGCTACCCCAAACGCAGCGTGGAGCTCGTGAGCCGACCTGGCTGGCACGGGGAGTCGTATGTGCTCGGGAGCGAAGTGATCGGCGCGCATCGCGGCGTCCTTCCCAATGGAGCATCCATCGCCATGGCCAGGCGCGAGCGCTCGAAGGGGACGCTCGAGGACTGGAAGCGCGAGGTCCTCGGACGATGCACGACCCACCCGCTCAAGCTCGCGGTCGGCGTCTCGCTCGCGGGCGCGCTCCTCCGCAAGCTCGGCCAGCACCCCTTCGTGCTCCACGTCGCAGGGCCGAGCTCGAGCGGAAAGTCTTTGGCGCCCGAGGTCGCCTCGAGCGTCTGGAGTTCACCTGATGTCCAGGGGCTTTGCAACAGATGGGATACGACCATGGGGGCCTTCGAGGCGCTCGCGGAGATGGCCACGGACGCATGCCTTGGACTCGATGAAATGGCGCGGTGGCGTGGGTCGAAAGGAGACCTCGCTCAAGCCATCCACGCGCTCGGGGATTCAGGTGGTCGCTCGAGGCTCGAGCAGCGTGACGGCACCTACCAGCTCGGCGCGCAGCGGATCTGGTACTGCACCACGGTCTCGACGGGTGAGGTCAGGATCGAGGACCTTCTCGGCGAGGAGCTTCAGGGAGGCCACGCCGTCAGGATGCTCGACCTGTGGATCACGCGCGAAGAGATGACCGAGAGCAGGGAGCACACCCGCCAACTTCGACGCGCGTGTCAGCTCTACCACGGCACCGCCGCGCGCGCCTGGGTCGAGGCGCTCACCAAGATCGACTGGCAAGGGGTCCACGACCTGGTGGGCAGGATCGGCGACGGCCTGTCTGCTTCGCTCCCCGAGGATGATGGAGAAGCCCGCCGGGTCATCGACATCATCGCGCTCATCACCATCGCGCTGAGGATCGCCTTCGAGTGTGGCCTGACCCCATGGGACGCAAACGTGCGCCAGGAGCTCGCGGTGTGGGCAGTGGACCGCGTGGTCGTCGAGCGCGTGCGGCGCGCGATGCACACACCCAATCACCGAATGCTGCGGCTGCTCTTGAGGGTCATCGACCAGGAGGAGGCGCTCGCCCCTTTCCTCCAAGGGCGCAACCTGAGCGCCCACCCGAAGGGGATGATCGGCATTCGGGAGGTGTTGGGTGACAGCTTTGGACCGGAATCGATCACAGAGAAGAGCCACCTGCTCCACACCTGCGAGGACTGGCTGCACAGCTCGGGTTTGTGCGCGAAGTCGGGCGTGGGGGCGCTGGAGTGGCTCCAGTGGTGCAAGGACAACGGGATCGTCACCGAGCACAAGCGCGTGAGCAAGGCGGGCAGGCGACGGTGGTACTGGACGATAGATCTGGAAGAGGCAGAAAACTTCTGCAATCCGATGAAACAGCCCGGCCCGGGCAGTCCGGGCAGTCACCAGGCAGAAGGCCGGGCAGGCGGAGAGGCGCATGAAATAAGGCACTGAGGACAAACTGCCCAAACTGCCCGACGGTCGGGCAGCACTCACCAACTCACACGCACGCGCACGAAGTGAGAGGAGGAGCAGTGCATTTCCACAGGACCGGGCAGTTTGGGCAGGTTACCTACTTCTACTTACTTAACTTATTGAAAAGAAAGAAGAAGAGAAGGTGGTTGAAACTGCCCGGTGGTACGAAACGGCTGGGCAGGCACCGGGCAGTTTGGGTTTTGAATGGGCGCAGACCCGCATGATAAGCGGAGAAGGGAGCCGGGCAGGTTATGGGCAGGCGATCACAACGCATAGGAAAACGCTTCGAGGAGTCGATCGAGCTCGAGGATCACGGGTGGCCCGTGCTCTTCAAGGTGCCGACGGAGCGCACCAAGGCCGGCAAGGAGACGAAGAAGCGTTGGCTCGACTTCGCGGGCTGCCTCCCTGGTGGGAGATTCCTCACCTTCGACGCGAAGTGGATCGGCGTGACAGACCGCGTGCAGCGCTCGACGCTCAAGCCACACCAGCGCGCGTGGGCTGACGAGGCCCTCGCGGCTGGTGGGGTGGTGTTCGTGTACGTGGGCGCGGTGGATGCGCAGGGGCAGCTCGGTCGCTACATCGTGCCGTGGGCGCGCCTGCGCGAGGTGGGTTCAGCGCTTCTGGAACCGTGGCGAGTAGAAGGACTGTCGGAACTGTCGCTCTTTGAGGATGAGTTCGACGACTTGGAGGTCGCCAGGTGATGGAGATGGTCGATTTGCAAGATGACGTGCGCGCTCAAGAAGTATTCCGTCGCAATAGAACTCGAGATGGTCGAGAAAGTGCGCGAGGTGCTCGATCTGACGCCACATTAGCGTTACGTCAGGCCAGAAGTGATGACCATAGGTGGACCAGCCTGTTGTCGATTCGACGCGCACTGCTGTGTCAACAGTCATTGCTGCGCGCATGTCTACCGCGCCGATCGTGGCTGCTTGATCATAGAGATCGAGAGAGTGATAAATTGTGGGGCTTGGCATGGGTGATGAACCTCGTTTTTGGTCGCGATACGACCGTCGAGGATGTATCCCCCATTGATTTTCCACAGGTTTCTGTGGATACTCATGGTGCCTGTGAGGGATCCCACTCGACGGTCGTATTGCGATTGTTGGGTAAGGTGAAATCGCAACCTTGGTCGCTGCGGAATGCCACTTCTGCAGCGACCTTTTTTGTGGAAACACTGAACGCATGTAAATGCTCACTTGTTCAGTGTTGTGTGTTCAAGTTAAAGTGTCTCTTGAGAGATCGCAAGATAGATCTCTTAAACCAAGAGGTCGCTGTCCTGTGGCATTGGTCAGCGGCCCCTCACAGGTATGGAGAGACATATGAGACACGAACTGCACTTGTTGCAGGAGCATCGGGAGGAGTATCCCGAGCTCGTGCACGTCGCCGAACACTTCATCATTCTGGCTACACTCGCGGGGGGACCTCGGACGGTCTACGACCTTTCGGTCGTGACGGGCGAGACCTTGCAGGAGACGCACCGCGCCATCGGGTTGCTCGAGCGCGAGGGCCGCGTCAAGAGGATCACTGCGTCCGATGGTCGCCGTCTCATCGCAAGGGAGGGCTGAGCCATGAACAGGATGAAAGAGACCGCGATGGTGCGCTTGATTCGCATCCTCGAGGGAGAGGAGCTCGGCGACCCACAGGACTGGCGCGACATCTCGGAGATCGAGTTCGAGGAGGTGCGCGACACGCTGAATGTGGACGATGCACGCTTGCGACGCTTCGAGCGCGGCGTGGAGGACCTCAAACTCCCGGCCTGGGAGATCGCGCTCGCGTACGACTGCCCGCTCTGGGCGATCCGCGAGTGGCGCGCGGCGTGCTTTGGCGTGCTCGAGCAGGAGCAACGCAGGGCCGCGTAAACCAACCATACAATCCAATCACTGAGGCCAGGCTGTCACATCGACGGTCTGGCCTTGTTGCGTTTTGAAGGAGCTGACAGATGACGGAACTGAAGAAGGTGAAGAAGTCCCTCGAGGAGATTGTAGCGAGGTCCCAAGGCTCATCGAGCGAGTACATGGCGAAGATCCAATCACTCGGGCAAGACGCGCTCGTGGAGCTCGAGCGTCACCAGCAATGGAGGCAGACGCTCTTTGAAAACGCGGTGCCTGGCGAGCTGCTCGAAAGGTTGGACGAGAACTTCACGGACGAGCTCGTGCAGCGCATCGTCGAGGGAGTGACGCTGAGCTTGAAAAAGCAGGCTGAAACCAGCGTCGTCCTCAACGTTTCATCGGGCAAGATCGCGCTTGGTGGAGACGGCGAGGATAGGCTCGGCGCCACGGCCCTCGAAGGGCTCGAGCTTACCACGGCGGACGAGGAGCACCCGAGAAGGGTCACGATCCTCATCGGCATCCCAGGCTCAGGCAAGAGCACCTGGGCGGCCAAGCAGGAAGGCGCGACGGTGGTCAACGCTGACCGCTATCACATCGGCGCCGATGGCGTGTACCGCTACAGCGTGGCCAACGCCGGCAAGGCGCACCTGTGGTGTTACCGCGCGTTCCTCGACGCGCTCGAGCGCCGCGACGAGCACATTATCGTCGACAACACGAACACCCAGAACTGGGAGCGTTCACCGTACGTCAAGCACGCGCAACTCTGCGGCTACACCGTCGAGTTCAAGCGGTTTCGCTGTCCGGTGGAGCGCGCGGCGAAGCGGAACGTGCACGGCGTGTCGCGCGAGATCATCGAGAAGATGGCCGCACGCATCGAGGAGCCGCTCTCGCGCTGGGGTGAGGTCGAGGATATCGAGGCGGTCGAGTGAGCAAGCACAAGCACAAGGTCCTCGTCGCGTCATGCATCCTGCTGGCGCTGACGCTCAAGCAAAGGAGTCAGAAGTGAAGTGGTTTCATTGGCTGGCCGTGGTGCCTTTTAAGGTAGCGGCCATCATCATCTTCGCAGCGATGTCGCTGCTGAAAGGAGCGCGAGCATGAGCAAGATCAGCAAAATCGAGGTTACCCATGACGATGATTGCGTCGTCGAAATGCTCAATCAGGGCGGCTGCTTCGACACCTACATCGATGGCGAGTTCTCGGGGTCAGACGACCTGCGCATGTGGATCATCAACCTCAAGCCTGGCTACAGCATCGAGCACATCGCCGACTCTTTCGATCTGCGACATGTGCTCGATCAGGACGGTGAAGTGCTCGGAACGATCGGGCCTGGTTCGAGATGGTTTTGCAGCCAAGCCAACGCCAACCAGTACCGCATCGATCTCGGCGAGCGACTCGCCGAAGTTTTCGTTGTCGTGCCTGCGGTATTCATCCCTTTGAACTACGGCGAGGATCGAGAAGGTCAAGATGGCTAGGATCCTCACATTCAAGCACCCCGATAACGAGCCGCACGCCTATGGCTGGCTCGCGTGCACGAGCTGCGGGTTCGTTTCGATTCACACCTGGCCAGCGGAGCTCGAACTCTGTGACCTCGAATGCGGTGAGTGTGGCGAGTTCGGGCACGCCGAGGTCTGGAACCGCGACACGCTGCTCCCCATGAACGAGGAGTGGCGCGCCGAGCTCCAGGCCGAGGGCGTCAGGGGAGAAGACGAGTGAGCACACCACCACTCGAGATCACGGCCCATGCACTGCTGCGCTACTTGCAGCGCCACTACGGCTGCAAGGTCGATGAGTTGAAGGTGCTCGAGCAGATGGCGGAGACGTACGGGCTGGACCTCGAGGAGGTGTATGCAGAGTTCGAAGCGCTGATCCCTTCAGGGGCAGCGCGCGTCCTCGGCAACGGCAAGTACCCCGCTGGGTATGGCCGCATCGTTGTGAAGAACAACACGGTACTCACTTACCTCGAAGAGTAAGCGCCCGGCACGACCAAGAAGAACACGCCAGGGAGACCAGGACCGGCGGGCGCCAATCTGAGACCAATTGGACACAAGGAAGTTAGACGTGGGCAGGAAAACCAAACACAACCCTCTCGAACTCGACTTCGCGCCGATGACCTCCGTCGAGGTTCGCGCCTATCGCCGCTCGTTTTGGTCCTCGTTGCGCGAACTCGCGCGGCATCCTCGCTGGCCTTGTTCACATCCATCCGTCGCCGACATGGCGCGCCGCTTCGGTGTTCATGAGCAGGCGTGGTTGGATTGGGAGCGAGACGGCGTCAGCGGCGCCTGGGCCGCTCTCCTACGAATCTACCGTGACGAACAGCGCGAGGTGAGGCCGATTGATGCTTGCATCGAAGAACTCGAGGGGCTGAAAGATCTCGCTGGTGACTGGTCCGAGCTCGCGCGCTGGCTTGACGTGGATCGTCGTACCATTAGCAAGTGGAGAGAGGCTGGCGCCGTGCCTTCTCGGTTTGGTTATGGTCGCCTGGTCAAGCTCTGTTATGAGGACATGGTGGGATGAGCAACGAGGGGCAACAAAACGGCTGTGAAAAGGCTGTCTGGGAACGAATGGATGGTGAGACAAATTCGGCTTACCGAGCCTTCTGTATCTACCGCTCTATGCCGCCCGGAGAGCGCTCGGTCAAGGCCGCATATGCCCTCTACTCCGGCAAACCCCACGACTGGTCTGGCAACACGCCAGGCTACTTCAACGCTTGGTCCTCGGACAATGGTTGGGTCTATCGCTCCGGTGAGTACGACGAACACATCGAGCTCGAAGCTGTAGCGCGTGACTTCGAGGAGCATGTCGATCAGCTGCAACGCTACCGGGCTCGAGCACTTCAATGGGCTGAGCGTGCTGACGCGGTTGGCTATGACATCCTCGAGCGCATCGAGGAAGCCATGGATGGTCTCGAAGTCACCACTGCCCAGGACGCTTCTCGGCTCGCGAGAGCCGCGCGTGAACTGATCGACTCGGCGAGCGCGGCCAGAGCCCAGGCTCTCAGCGTGGAGGAGCTCCTCGATGCGCTCGATCGCGAATAAGGTCCATCTTCGAGCTCGAGAGCGCCTTGCCGCGGCGACCCCACTTCGCGGCCGTTTGATCAGGGTCGGGAAGAGCTACTCGAGCTTTCCTGGGCTCGAGCAATTCGAACGTGAGCACCTTGACTGGTGGAAGCCTCACGCCAAGCAGGAGCTGCTCCACAGCAAGATCGACGTGCGATACCTCGCGGCGATTGCAGGCCGCCGTGGTGGCAAGACTGCTTGGGGCGGCAACGAGTTTTGTCGTCGGGTGGCGAGGGATTACGAGGAGTTCAAGGCGACCGGAGGGACTTGGGAGCCTCCGTCCAAGATCACCAAAGACACCGAGCCGGCGCTCCATTACTGGGTCGTGGCGCCAACCTATGACCTCGCTATCTACCCCACCCAGGCGATTTTCAAAGCCCTTGGCGGTCAGGACTCTGATCTGATCTTGAGTTATACCCCGAGCCGCGGTGGTGGTGAGCTGTGGCTTGTTGGCGGCATCAAGATCGAGATCAAGAGCGCCGAATATCCCAAGCGCCTAGTGGGGTCTGGCTTGCGTGGCGTGTGGATCGATGAGGCGGCGCGCATCAAGTCCGATGTCTGGGATGACAACCTCAGCGCGACGCTTAATGACAAGCAAGGGTGGGCGCTCTTCACATCGACACCCCTCGGCCAGAACTGGCTGTACCAGGACATCTGGCAGCTCACCCAGCATGGTGTTGGTGATCCTGAGTACTTCGGCCTGAACTGGTACACCTCCGACAACACCGCGCTCCCACACCTCGCCGCAGAAATGGAGAAGGCGCGCAAGCGCCTCGCTCCTGCCGTGTTCCGCCGCAACTACATGGCCGACTTCTTCGCTTTTGTTGGCAAGGTCTTCGAATCCTTCGTCGACGATGACATGCACATCGTCGACCGGATTCCGCGTGGTGCGTTCTTGCAAACGTGGGGTGGTATCGACTGGGGTTACTCCAACCCTGGCGCGGCGATCTGCTTTGGTGCGACAGCGGCCGGCGATGTTTACGCGTGGGCCGAAGACTACACATCGAGGCTGACCGTCTCGCCTCCTCCTCAGAAGTCTTACGCGGACTGTTGGATCCAACGCTTCAAGCGACGAGACCTCCCCCATTGGTGGGCAGACCCAAGCTTGCCAGGTCACCTCCAAACCTGCCGCGAGGCAGATCTTATCGTGGGTGCAGCAGACAACGCCATCCTGCCCGGCATCGACCTGGTGACGACGCTGCTACACCCCGTTGAACTGCGTCCTGGGTTGATCCGCCCATCGTTGCGCATCCACGCCTCGTGTCGGAACCTTCGACGCGAGCTCGTGAGCTATGTCTATGACGACAAGACGGGCAAGCCAGTGAAGGAGAACGACCACGCGGTCGATGCCTTTCGATATGGGCTCTACACAGAATATCGCCGAGGCACAGGTCTTGGCGCGAAGGTCGTCGAGCTCAAGCGGGAGTTTCCCTCCATCTTTGAACAGGCTGCTTGAAAGGAGAGAGGATGCTTGAATCATCAGGCCACAGGATGCTGCGCGACGCGCTGAAGTTGACCCGCGTGCTCGGGTACACCCAACGCGAGCACCGCGCGAACCTCGCCCTGCTTTACTACTGGGGCAACCAATACAACCACCTCGCGCCTTGGGATGCTCAGGATACGCCGTTGCGCGAGAAGGCGCCATCGGTTCGCACGCGAATCAACAAGACCGCGGTCGACACCATCGTTAGCCATCTGTTTGGGGGAAAGCGTCAACCCACCTTCAAGGTCGAAGGAGACACGCGCGTCAATGACTTGCTGCAAGGGCTCGTCTCGGAGACGAGCTTGGCGTCGACCTTCCTTGGTTTGGGTCGCCTCGGTGCGCTCACCGGCACGGTGGTTCTCGGGTTTCACGCGTTCGAAGGCGAGCTTGATTGGACCGTGACCATGGGCGCGCACATCACACCTGTTTTCGGGAGAGACGATCGCCGAAGGGCTCGCGAGCTTGGCCTTGCGTTTGATGACCTCCTCGAACTCGATGAAGTCTGGAGAACCTACGCCGAGGATGCGCTCGGGAAAACCGTCGAGACATGGCACCGTCGTACGTGGACAGTCGATCGAACCATTGAATACCACCCAATCGAGGGTCCGATCCGAAGGTCCGAAGACCTCGATTGGCGTGAGGACACCGAACAATCTGTGGTCCATGGTTTGGGCTTTGTGCCCGCCGAGTGGATCGCCAACCTCCCTGTGGTCAATGACATCGATGGAGCCCCCGTGGTCGATACGCCCGAGTTCGAGCTCGAGGACGAAATCAACTACACGCTCAGCCAAACAGGCCGCGGTATCAGGTACAACCAAGAGCCCACGCTCGCGCTGATCAACGCGTCGCTCTCAAAAGCGGAGGTGATCAAGCGAGGCTCACATCACACGCTTGATATCAAGCCTGACCGTGCGCTTCCAGAGAACGTCGCGGCTGACGCGAAGCTCCTCGAGATGAATGGGAGCGGAGGTCTGCTCGCGCTCGAGTACTCACAAAAACTCGCCGACTTCTTCTATCAGTGCGCACGCGTGGTGATCCACGATCCTGACCGTGCAGGAGGCGTGCTGTCGGGTGTCGCCCTTCAACGAGTAAAAGAACCGCTGCTCGCCCTCATCGACGAGTTGCGGCCCCAATACGGTCGGGGCATCGAGCGTGCCCTCGCGAAAGCGCTCGCGGTACAGGGTCACGCAAAATACGGAACAATCAAGGTCACCGCATCGTGGCCCCAAGTCATCGAGCCCACGATCGAGGACGGTCTCACCCTCGTGACGTTCCTTCGAGAAGCGAGAGATGCGGGGTGGATCACTCGCGATACGGCTCTCCGGCGTCTCGCCCCTTATACGGGCATCGAAGATGTCGCCAAGTACGCTGAAGAACTCGACATGGAACTGGCCGACGAGGGTACGGCGCGACGCGCTGTTGATGCAAATCGAGCAGCCTCCGATCAAGCAGCTGCTGGACTGGATGAGCTTTGATGGAATTGCCCGAGGACATGTTGCGCGCAGCGTTTGCCAGCCGGCGAGAACTCGATGCTCTCGAGGCGAAGGCCCGCGCCGCCCTCGATCGTCAACTCGCGGGCGCGCTCGAGCAAGTGATCGAGGATCTCGACTCCCATGGAGTTTCTTCGCTCTTCGAACGCGGGCAACTCCGGTGGGTGCAGCTCGTTTTGCAGTCCATGCAGGCTGAAACTGACGCCGCGCTCCAGCGCGTACTGCTCCGAGCGTTGCGCGGAGGTGTGGGTCTCGGTGGCGCGCATGCTCTTGAAGAGCTCGAGGCTTGGGTTGCGAAGCGCGGTGTTGTCGCTTCTCTGAACGTCAAAGCCGCGGCGGAGTTGGCGGAGTCGCTCGTCGTCGAGCGCGTCGCGGCATCTCTCGCCTCTTGGAAGCGTGAAGGGGTGGAGCGCATGAAGCCCCACCTCGTACGAGCAATGCTCTCCAAGAGCGGCGACCGACGCGCAGCAGATGCGATCGAGGAAGCATTCCAGGCTCGCCGGTTCGCTGCAGAACGCATCGTCAGGACTGAGCTCTCTACTGCTTATCATCGCGCGCACCTGAACACGCTTGCGCAGGCGAAGCGAGATGGCTTGCCTGTTCAAAAGACTTGCGTTGCCATCTTCGATGGGCGCACCGCGCGCGACTCGCTTCCTGTCCACAACCAGGTTCGCGAACTCGAAGAAGAGTTCGAGGACGGGAAAGGGAGACGGTACCTTGCACCACCAGGACGACCCAACGATCGCGAGAAGATGGTGGCGTATCTGCCGCCTCTTTAATCCAAAGGAGATGACCCATGCCAGACCCCACCAACCAAGAAAACACGCCTCAGAATCCAACGCCAACGACGTCGCCGAATCCTGGCCCGCCTACCGTGCCGCAAAACACGCCGACGCCCCCGAGCCCAAATCCGACACCTACCAGCCCCTATAGTCCGGGCCAAGGCGCCGATGCTTCGGAAGATTTGGCTTCATTGCGGTCCGAACTCTCGGCCTTGCAGGCTCGCAATCGCGAGCTCGAGCAAGCGGATGAGCAACGCAGACAACAAGAAGAAGAGCGTCGACAGGCGGAGTTAAGCGAGCTCGAGCGCGAACGTGAGAAAGTGCAGCGGCTCGAAACGCAGCTGCAGGAGATGCAAACACGCGAGCAGCTCAGGCAGAAGCAAGACAAGTTCTGGCAAAAAGCCCTCGAAGGCGGCGCGTCACCTACCCGGCGCGCTGCCCTCCTCAGGTTGGTCGATCTGTCTGCGACCACGCTGACGGAAGGAGGGGACCTAGCTGGAGTCGAGGCCGCACTCGAGCAAGCCCGAGTCTTGGCGCCGGAGTTCTTCGGTGGCAGCGTGACGACGAATGTGACGCCCACACCAGGTGGGAAGAAACCCTCGGAGCGGACGCCGCAAGAGCCCGAGAGCGATTTCGAGCGCGGTGCGCAGCTTATGCGCAGCCACAAAGAGAACAAGGGGAACGGCAGGCAGCGAGGCCGCTCCAAAAGACTGTGATTTAACAGGAGAGCGATATGGGTCACCAGCATGTCACGAACAAGCGATACCGCAACCGCAAGCAACGACCTGCTGTGTGGCTTGATGGCCACGGCATGGACCAGATCGACTCGGTGAGTGTGAGCCCCACAAACAAGGCAGGGAACTCATACGATCAGATCCCGGAAGGTCAGGCTCTCGGGTTCGATCCCGTGCTCAACCTTAGCTACCCGATCGCGTACTCCACGACGACCGCCGATGTTACGAGCGCCAATGTGCTGCCCGTTAGCGACATCGAGCAATACACCAAAGGCGATCTCGCGCTGATCGATGGCGACTTCTTCCGACGAATCACCGCTGTCGATGATGAAGCAGAAACCATCACCGTCGACGGTGCCGCGCTCACGAAGAGCAGCGGCACGACGGTCGAGGTCGATCCCACCCGAGCCGAGGCTGAGGTCAAGACTACCGCGAGCGCGCCTGGCACTGCCACGACGACTATCGAGTTGCTCGATGGTCAGGCGGCAAACTTCCAGGTGGGCGATCTTGCTCAAATCGGTGCTCAGGGCACGAAGGTCTTCGTCTTCACGCCCACCCCCGCAGACGACGAGCAGTTCGAAATCCATGGCATTCTCAAGATGAATGGTGTGGAGACGCAGATCGACCTCGCGATCAACTCGGGGAGCGGCGCGACAGCGCAGTCCATTGTCGAAGCGCTCCAGGCATCATCCGACGCGGAGTTGCCAGCAGCGCTCGCGGTGGGCACTGAGGACGACACTGCTTTCACGCTCACGCTCACCGATCCCGGCGCCGAGTTTAGCTACACCTACACCGACAACTTGGCGCTCAGCGTCAAGGACAAGGCCACCGCAAAGGTGTCCGGTGTGGATAAGAACGCCGACACGATCACCGTCGAAGCAGACATTGCGGTGCAGGATGGTGACCTGGTCGTGTCCTCGCGCCGTGGTGGGTATGAGATCTCCACCGAGACCGTGGACATCTATGGTCATCACTACATCCCAGACAATGTCTTGGTCCCCACGCGTTCCCACGGTCGCGTGGCTGAAGAGTTTGTCCTTGGACTGACGCCATCGGTTAAGGCTGCGCTCAACGGGCTGATCAAGTTCGTCTGAGCAAAACTTCGGTCAACATCGACTGAACACCAGAACCACTGCTCTTGATGAGAGATTGACTCGATAGGAGAGACGCACCATGCCAGACACGCCTTACGAACCGGAGTTCATCGCTCCCTCCGATATGACGCCTGAGTTTTTCGCTGGCGCTGTCGATGAGACCCAGCCCCGCGCGCAGCGTATCCTCGATTTCGCCGAACGCGTCGCGCATGAATCCGAGGAGATCTCGTTCGATGTCATCATCGAGCAGTACGACGGCCCTGCGGATATTGTTGGCTTCTCCGATTCGAGCAAGCTCGTCAAGGGGATGAAGACCACCAGACAACGCATCGAGCCGTTCCACATCAAGAACAGCTACCCGTTCAAGGTCACCGACCGCAACGGGTACGTCGTCAAGCAGAACGGCATGTACATGATCACGCGCGATGGCATCGCGCACGCGACGATGTACCTCGAACAGCGTCA
>Ga0208061_100043_pt1 | contig 39971 bp, 28 predicted proteins | sample DeeseametaMP0555_FD_184209 | JGI IMG/M metagenome (GOLD analysis project Ga0208061, IMG submission 184209) | Marine microbial communities from the Deep Atlantic Ocean - MP0555 (SPAdes) | ecosystem: Environmental > Aquatic > Marine > Oceanic | place: South Atlantic Ocean | collected 2011-01-23 | reverse complement strand
CCGCCGCTACCTCGGTGACGAGCAGGAGCCGGCGACGTTGGGGATCTTGCTGGCAGGGGAGAAGACCTCGTACTGGGATGACAAGCGCGCCTGGGACTTTTATGACCTCAAGGGCTTGATCGAGGCGCTCGCTTCGGCGCACGAGCTCGAGGGTGCGAAGTGGCAGGTTCCAGCAGCCGTGGAGCCTTACCTGCATCCTGGCGTGCAGGCCGAGTGGGTCGTGAATGGCGAGCGCCTGGCGATCGTTGGGCGCGTGCACCCGAGCATCGAGCAGGAGCTCGACTTGACCTCGACGCTTGTCGCGGAGGTCGATCTCGAGCGCGTGTTGTCGTTGCCCGAGCGCGCGCTGACGTACAGCAAGGTGTCCTCCTATCCTTCGGTCACGCGTGACTTCGCGTTCGTGCAGGACGCGAGCGCGCCTTACGCCGTGCTCGAGGAGGCCGTCTGGCACTTCGCCAGGAGCAACGGCGAGGTCGGTGAGCTGCTGCGTAGCGTCGAGGTGTTCGATGTCTACGATGGCGAGCACGTCGAGGAAGGAAAGCGCAGCGTGGCGATCCAGGTGGTCTTCCAGTCAGACGAGCGCACGTTGACTGACGAGGAGCTGCTCGGGATCAGCGAGCGCCTCGTCAAGCAGCTCGAGGACAGGGCGAAGGTGACTTTGCGCGGGTGATTTCTCTGGAAAACCAGGGCGTTTTACACCGAGAGGTGTCGGGAAAGGTGTGATTGTGATCGTGAGTCGATCGAACACCTTGCATGCCGACACCTCTCGGTTTATGTTGATGCCACGAACCAGAACGGCGGGGATTTTTCTCAACAGAGAAAGTCACTTGAACTTACTCGAAGAGGGGGGTACAAGACTCCCCGCGTTACGAAAACGCCGCGGAAAAAACTGACGAAATCGTCTTGTTTTTCGAGGTGTTTGGCCCGTTTTTTGATGGCGGGCTGTCGCATGCGACAGCGAGCATCATGGCGGGCATCGTGGCGCACGAGCAGGTTTTTGCTTCGCGACAGGGATATGTCGCGCTGTGATACCGGTGATATGAGTGGGGCCGTTGTGGTTTGTGGGCGAGATGGTCAAGGAGACCGACCCAGGAAACCAGGTCCATTTCGCAAATGAATAGAGACAAGAGAGTTGGCATCATGACGATGACAAAAGCTGGCATTGTGAATTCGGTCTACGATCGTTTGGACATCACCAAGAAAGAAGCTGGTGATTACGTCGAGGCAGTCCTCGATACGATCAAGGACACGCTGAGCGAGGGAGAGGACATCAAGGTCAGCGGCTTTGGGAAGTTCGAGATCCGCGCCAAGGGCGAGCGCGTCGGGCGCAACCCGCGCACCGGCGTCGAGATCAAGATCCCCGAGCGCTGCGTGCTCCGCTTCAAGGTCAGCCAGGTGCTCAAGGATCGTCTTAACGGCAAGCGTGAAGACTGATTCTGGCTTTTCGCGCGGTGGGTAAAGGTTTGTGAGCTTCGGTTCGTAGGTTTTACCGCGTGATGAGAGCACGACGCGCTCGCTTCGGGTTGACCAGGAAGGTCAGGAAACGAGCGCGCCAGCTTGCGAAATACGTCGCGCCAAGACGGCTTAACAAGTGCCAGGGAAGGCACTCACAGGAGCAGACATTGGTGAACAAAGTCGAGATCCCTGATAAGGCGACGTTCAAAATTGGAGAGGTGGCAAAGCTTCTCGAACTCGAGCCCTACGTGTTGCGTTATTGGGAGACAGAGTTCGAGCAGCTCACGCCGAGCAAAACGCGGAGTGGACAGCGCGTCTACGAAGCGGCGGATATCGAGCAGCTCGTGCGCATCCGCGACCTCCTCTACGTCGAACAATACACGATCGCGGGCGCGCGTCGTCAGCTCGAGCTCGGTGAAGAGCTTGCTGATGGCGAGGCGCAGGCGGAGCTGGTCGATGCCGAGGTTGTCCTCGAGCTCGAGAGCGCCAACGCTGCGCTCGAGCAAGAGCTTATGGCCTTGCGCGACGAACTCTCGCAGGCGCAGGAGCGCGAGCAAGCGCTCCTGTTGCACACCGAGGATGTTCGCTCGGAGCGCGACGAGCTCACCGCTCAGGTCCAGGAGCTCGAGCAAGATTTTGTTCGCGTCACCGGATTGTTCGAGGACAAGAAGCAAGAGCTCGAGCGTCAGCGGATGGAGGAAGCGAGCCGCGTCGATGTGGACGAGCGCTGGGAGGAGATGACCTCTCAGCTTGGCGAGGATGTCGAGCGCCTCGAGCGCGAGCTCAACACCTATCGCCAGGAGCTCATCATCCTCGAGCAGGAGCGCGACACGCTGCTTGCCGAGCGCACGCAGCTCGAGGCGCGCTGTCAGGAGTACGTCTCCAGGCTGCACGTCCAACACCAGGGCAAGGGCCGCCTCCTCGAGCTGTTGCGCCGCGAGCTGGTCGGACTCCACCAGGTCGCCAACGCGAACTGAGCGCTGCCAAATATTTATCCAGGGCTGGTCGAGCATCCCCTCGAGGGGATGCTACCAGCCCTTTTTGCTTCTTGCGCCGGAGGGCGGGAAGGTCCATCGTGTTGAAAATAATGTACTCCGTGAGAGTACGTCACGCGTGATTATGATCGAATTACGGTCACGCCGATGGCTTATTTGATGATGAAAAAAGGAAGAAGGGGCCACCGAGGCTTGTTTCTTCCTCGATGATACGCCAACCGTCGTGAGCCACCTGTGGTCAATAGACCACAGTTTTTGAAAACGATTGCGAGGCGTGACGACATTTTTGTCACGGCTGGGGTGTGCTCACCTCGAAAACCTGACAAAAAGATCTTGGAACGAACCCTCGTATAGGCATAGAAAGAGGCGCTAAAGGGCATGAAACCTTACGTCTTCTCACTCATTCTTATACGAGCATAGACGTTGGCCCCAACCTTGCATTGAATTTGGTTGGCGAGGAAACAGAGTGTCCACTATGGATTTAAGTTTTCTCGGTGAGGATTGCAAATGTCCTCGAGAGGTCCGCATGTCATGCGGTATGCGAGCGTCAAACACGAAAATCACCGCAGCTTGAATGCGTCGCGGCGATGGCCAGAGGGTAGACCGTGGAGAAGACGAGCCAGACAAAAAGCAGGCCGAAAGAGGGCGACATCCCCGAGGATGATCTGATCGCATCGCGTAAGGCGCGACGCCGTCAGGAGATGCTCGATACGGACATCGGGGATTGGGGCTCGAGCCTCGATCCCGTCAAGATGTACCTGCGTCGCATTGGTCAGGTCAAACTCCTGACCCGTGAGGGCGAGGTCGCCATCGCCAAGGAGATCGAGGCCGGGCGCGAGCAGATCTTTGACGAGCTGATCCGTTGCGAGGCTGGCGTGGAGATGATCCTCGCCTTGCCAGATCGCCTCAAGGCCGGCACCGCCAGAGCCCGCGAGGTCTTTGACGAGTACGAGCCGAGCGCCGAGGACTCCGAACTCCCGGTGGCGCCAGAGGTCTTCAAGCGCTTTGACAAGGTCAAGCGCGCTCAGAAATCTGTGGCCAACGCCAAGGACAAGGTCGACGCCGCTCAGAAAAGCGGAGACGAGGAAGCCATCAAGAAGGCGGACCGCTCGCTCGAGCGCGCCTACAAGAAGATGGATAGCGCCGTGCGCGATTGCTTGCTCTCGCAGCGCTTCTTCAATGAAGTCGTCGAGACGTTCAAGGACGCTCAGGCCAACATCGAGCGCTGCGCCTCACACCGCAAGTGGATCGAGTCCAAGACCCGGATGAAGACCGACGAGCTCGACGCCTTGCTCGAGAAGTGGGTCGAGAAACCCGACATGGACCTCTCGGCCTATCCTCGCCTCGACGCTCACCTGCTCTTCGAGATCGTGAAAGCACGCCGCGCTCACAACGCCGTGCTCCACTCGGTACAGGAAGACCTGATGATGACTCCGGCGCGCCTCGATGAGGTCGTCGAAGGCATCCTCGCTGGCGAGCGCCGCGCCGAGCGCGGTAAGTCCGAGATGATCCGCGCCAACCTCCGCCTCGTGGTCTCCATCGCCAAGAAATACGTCAACCGTGGCATGTCCTTCCTCGACCTTATCCAGGAAGGCAACATCGGCCTGATGCGCGCGGTCGAGAAGTTCGAGTACCAACGCGGTCACAAGTTCTCGACCTATGCCACCTGGTGGATTCGCCAGGCGATCACACGCGCCATCGCCGACCAGGCGCGCACGATCCGCATCCCCGTGCACCTGATCGAGACGATCAACCGCATCCTGCGCACCGCCCGCGAGCTCGAGCAAGATCTTGGCCGCGAGCCTCGCCCCGAGGAGATCGCCGACAAGCTCGAGATCTCCGAAGAAGCCGTCGAGCGCGCGCTGCGCATCTCGCGCCAGCCCGTCAGCCTCGAAACACCCATCGGCGAGGACGATAGCCAACTCGGTGACTTCATCGAGGATGAGAACGCCACCAGCCCCATCGACGAGGCCGTCCACCAAAACCTGCGCGAGCAAACCAAGCAGCTCCTGGCGAGCCTCACCCCACGCGAGGAGAAGATCCTGCGCATGAGGTTTGGCATCGGCGAGAAGACCGATCACACGCTCGAAGAGGTCGGACAGGACTTCAACCTGACACGCGAGCGTATTCGTCAAATCGAGGCAAAGGCGCTCCAAAAACTGCGCGCGCCAAACCGCGCAGACGAGCTTCGCTCTTTCCACGATTGATTAAAGGTTCGGCAAGAAAAAGCCGAGGGGCTGGAGGTGGGGAAACGGCGTTTCCCCACCTCCAGCCCCTCGGCTTTTTCTGCGTTGTCACACAGACTTCACTGGTCCTCTCGAGCGGCGTGATTAACTGACTAAAGGTTGTGTTTGTAGTCGTCAGCGGGCGGTGTCTGCGTCGTTGACACGCACATGTGAAAATCTTAGGTTCGTCGAGACTGTCGTGATTTTCTCCGGCAATAGGGACGCGGTTCAATGAATAGGTTTTGGTTGTCATGGTATGCATTCGTCATCCACACCCTCATGTTTTTGATGGTGTGTGGCGGGCATGTCTTTGCTTCCGACCCTGCGTCTTCCAAACAATCTGTAGCCAGGGTTCTCCACGACGCCACGGCATCGTTTATCTGCGCTGATCACGACCGCGAAGGTCGTGATGGCGGCCAGCTGTTTGGCGAGACCGACCCGACCGAAGAGGTCGAGGAGAGCGAGCACGCAGAGCGGCTCGCGGCGCTCCCGATGTCTCCCCCCGAGGCATTCTGGCTCTTCGGGTTCGAGTCTTCTTATGACATCGAGCTCCAGCGAGGACGCGCTCCCCCGAGCCCGTTCCTCTCGAGCAAGCCCCTCCATCCTTCTCACTGGTTCGCAGCCACTCGCCCATCCCGAGGACCTCCCTCCTACCTCCTCGCGTGATGTCGGTCGTTTCTGTTTCGTCACGTCTCATGCGCTGAAACAAAACAACGACCAGAGCCCCGACGAGCACGCGCCGAGCGCGTCGCTCGCAAAGTGAGCCCGGCCGCACGTTGCGGCAAAGATTTACCAAACAAGTTCGATAACCAAATCATTGGTTTCCCGAGTGCACTTCACGCCACCGCTGTGCGCGGTCTGATGTGATTCGTGCGCGCTGCGCCAGAGCGCATCGCCTCGCCCTCGAGAGACCAGTTTACCAGAGAGCGCTGCCTGCTCGGCTGCCTCTTGCCTCGGTCACCGCGACGTCGTGGTGTCGCCAGAGTCAGGAGTCGTGTGCCGGTGCGTGAAGCAGCGCGGAGGTCACCTGTGTTTCAACAATTCATCAAGCGACCGGTCCTCTCGATCGTCGTGTCGCTGATCCTGGTTTTCCTGGGGGCGCTCGCGATTCGCAGCCTCCCGGTCTCCCAGTTCCCAGAAATCTCACCCCCTCGCGTCATCGTGACGATCGCTTACCCGGGCGCGAGCGCAGATGTGCTCGTGAACTCGACGCTTATCCCCATCGAACGCTCCATCAACGGCGTCCAGGGGATGAAGTACATGATCTCGGACTCGACCAGCGCTGGTGAGGCCACCATCCAGGTCATCTTCGAGCTCGGGACGGACCCGAACCAGGCGGTGGTCAACGTCAAGAACCGCGTCGATCAGGTGCTCAACAGGCTCCCTCCGCTGGTGCAGCGGGAGGGCGTCGTCGTCTCGCGCGTCCAGCCGAGCATGTTGATGTACGTCAACCTCTACAGCAAGGACAAGAAGGCCGACGAGAAGTTCCTCTACAACTTCGCCAACGTGAACCTGTTACCCGAGCTCCAGCGCATCCACGGCATCGGGCAGGCGCAGATCCTCGGGAGCCGCCAGTACGCGATGCGCATCTGGCTCAAGCCCGACAGGATGCGCGCCTACAACATCGCCGCCGAAGAGGTCCTGGAGGCGATCGACGAGCAGAGCATCATCGGCCGCCCAGGTCGAACCGGGCGAAGTTCCGGCAAGAAGTCGCAATCACTCGAGTACGTGCTCGTCTATCAGGGCCGCTACAACAAGCCCGAGCAGTACGAGGACATCATTATTCGGGCCAACAACAACGGCGAGATCCTCAGGTTGAGGGATGTCGCCGAGGTCGAGCTCGGCAGTGAGTTCTTCGACATCTACTCCAACCTCGACGGGCACCCGTCCGCGGCCATCGTGCTCAAGCAAACCTACGGCAGTAACGCCACCGAGGTGATCGACGAGGTCAAGGAGCGGCTCGAGAAGATCAAGGGAGACACCTTCCCGCCCGGGATGGACTACGAGATCAGCTATGACGTCTCGCACTTCTTGGACGCATCCATCGAGCAGGTGACGCACACGCTCGGCGAGGCATTTATTCTGGTCGCGCTGGTGGTGTTTGTTTTCCTGGGGGATTGGCGCTCGACGTTGATTCCGACGCTGGCGGTGCCCGTATCGTTGATCGGCGCGTTCCTGTTCATGCAAATCTTCGGGCTGACGATCAACCTGATCACCTTGTTCGCGCTCGTGCTCGCCATCGGCATCGTCGTCGATGACGCCATCGTGGTGGTCGAGGCGGTCCACGCCAAGATGGAGGAGACGCACCTACCGGCAAGAGAAGCGGTCAAGGAGGTCCTGGGAGAGATCAGCGGCGCGATTATCGCCATCACGCTGTTGATGACCGCGGTGTTCGTGCCCGTGGCGTTTATGACCGGTCCTGTCGGTATCTTCTACCGCCAGTTCTCGATCACGATGGCGTCGGCCATCGTGCTCTCGGGCGTGGTCGCGCTGACGCTGACGCCGGTGCTGTGCGCGATGATCCTCAAGCACATCGACCCGGACAAGAAGAAGCGCGGGCCGATCGCGATGTTGCTCGGCGCGTTTAACCGCGTCTTCGACAAGCTCACGGGAGGTTACGTCAAGATCCTCGAGAGGATCGTCTACCGGCGCGCCGTCACCGTCGGCATCATCATCGCGTTTATCGTGGGCATCTGGGGGATAAACCAGATCCTCCCCTCCGGGTTTATCCCCAACGAGGATCAGGGGATGATTTACGCCATCGTGCAGACGCCTCCTGGCTCCACGCTCGAGCGCACCAACGCCGTGGCGCGCCAGCTGCAAAAGATCGCCGAGGACGTGGAGGGGATCGAGTCGGTCTCCTCATTGGCTGGCTACGAGATCCTCACAGAAGGTCGCGGCTCGAACGCGGGCACCTGTCTCATCAGCCTGAAGAACTGGAAGGATCGCGACCACAGCGTGCGCGAGGTGATCGAGGAGCTCGAGGAGAAGTCCCAGAGCCTCGGCGCCATCGTCGAGTTCTTCGAGCCACCCGCCGTGCCCGGTTACGGCGCCGCTGGCGGCATCGCGTTGCGGCTGTTGGATAAGAACGAGACGGTCGATTACCAGGAACTCGATAAGGTCAACAAAGAGTTCATGGACGCGCTCGCGAAGCGCCCCGAAATCACTGGCCTGTTCACCTTCTACGCGGCCAACTATCCGCAGTACAAGCTCATCATCGACAACGAGCTCGCGATGCAGAAGGGGGTCTCGATCGGCAAGGCGATGGAGAACCTCGATATCCTCATCGGCAGCACCTACGAGCAGGGCTTTATCCGCTTCGGTCGCTTCTTCAAGGTGTACACGCAGTCCGCGCCAGAATACCGCGCGCTCCCCTCGGACATCATGGACCTCTACGTCAAGAACGAGGATGGCGAGATGGTGCCTTACTCGGCGTTCATGAGGATGGAGAAGACGCAGGGGCCAAACGAGATCACGCGCTTTAACCTCTACGCTTCGGCAGCCATTCGCGGTGTCCCGGCGCCTGGTTACACGAGCGGTGATGCGATCAAGGCGGTCAACGAGGTCGCCGCGCAGACGCTCCCCAGGGGTTATGACATCGCCTGGGAGGGGCTCTCCTACGACGAGGCTTCACGCGGCAACGAGGCCATCTACATCTTCCTCATCGTGTTGGCGTTCGTCTACCTGGTGCTCGCGGCGCAGTACGAGAGCTTCCTGCTGCCGTTGGCGGTGGTGTTCTCGCTGCCGATCGGCGTCTTCGGGTCATTTACGCTGCTCAAGTATCTGGGGCTCGCCAACGACATCTACGCGCAGGTTGGTCTGGTGATGCTCGTCGGTTTGCTCGGCAAGAACGCGGTGCTGATCGTGGAGTTTGCTGTGCAGCAAAACCAGAAGGGGATGAGCGTTCTGGAGTCCGCGATCGTGGGCGCGAAGGTGCGCTTTCGGCCGATTCTGATGACTTCCTTCGCGTTCATCGCGGGCCTCATTCCGCTTGTTCGAGCGACTGGTCCTGGCGCCATCGGCAACCGCACCATCGGCGCATCGGCGCTCGGTGGGATGTTGCTCGGCACGCTCTTTGGCGTGCTCGTCGTCCCCGGGCTCTACTTCATCTTCGCCTCGCTCTCTCGCCGCAACAAGCTGGTCGAGGGCGAGAGCGACACGAGCATCACCGAGGGCGTGAGCGCACGACGCGCGCGCCTCGAGAAGATGCTCGAAGAGGATGAGGCGAAGGAGCGCGCCGCGCTCGAGAAAAGCTCACACGAAGATGAAGCCGAGGACGAAGAGCCGCGAGAAGAGGTCGGCCCCGCCGAGGAGGACGGCACGCTGGATACCGAACATGAAGAAGAGTCTCACGAGCAGGAAGGCGTTGACGGGTCCGCCGAGGCTCATGACGACGCTCGAGATGAAGCACAGGACGAGGACAGTGAAGAGGGCGAAGGTGAACGCGATGAATAGAGCAACCAGGGCAATGTACGTCGTGCTCGTGGTCTGCTGTTTGTTTTCGACCACGGGCTGTGTGCCAAAGCTCCAGCAGAAGAAGGAGAACACGGTGCAGGAGACCATCCCCTCGACCTACGGGGAGGGGATGGCCGCTGGCGAGACAGCGGCAAAGACGGATTGGTCAGCCTTCTTCGATGATCCAAAGCTCGTGGCTCTGATCGACGAGGCGATCGAGAACAACCAGGAACTTCACATCCTCGATCAGGAGATCAGGATCGCCAACAACGAGGTCATGGCACGCCGCGGCGAGATTTTGCCAAAGGGTGGCGTGGGCGTGGACGCGGGCGTGCCGGTTCCAGGGCGTTACGCCGAGGAGCCTGGCAGAGCAGGGCCGCTGAACGAGTCCGAAGGGGAGCAAGAGGGGCCACGGTTTGGCTTTGGCTTTTATGCGACCTGGGAGGTCGACATCTGGAAGAAGCTTCGCAACGCGAAGCAGTCGGCGACCTATCACTACTTCGCCAGCATCGAGGGGCGCAACTTCGCGACCACCGTGTTGGTCGCAGAGATCGCGGCGTCTTACTACGAGCTGATGGCGCTCGATAACCAGCTCGATGTGATCCGCACGAACATCGAGATCATGCAGAACTCGCTCGAGATCGTCCGGCTTCAAAAGGAAGCAGCCAAGGTCACCGAGCTCGCCGTGCAGCGCTTCGAGGCCGAGGTCTTGAAGAATCGGAGCCTGCAATACGAGATCTTGCAGGAGATCACGCAGGTCGAGAACAGGATCAACTTCCTGCTCGGGCGCTACCCGCAACCGATCGAGCGAAGCTCGAAGGCATTTCTGGACACCGAGCCAAGACCTGTGAAGGCGGGCGTGCCGACCGATTTGCTCGAGAACAGACCTGACATAAAGCAGGCCGAGTATCACCTCGAGGCGGCAAAGCTCGACGTCAAGGTCGCCAGAGCGACCTTTTACCCCTCGCTCGTGCTGGATGCGGGGCTCGGTTATCGGGTGATCGATTTGGAGCACCTGCTGCCGACGCCCAAGGCGCTGATTTTGGGGACCGTCGCCAGCCTGTTCACGCCGCTCGTGAACCGCAAGTCGATCAAGGCCAACTATTACTCGGCGAACTCGGCGCAAATCCAGGCGGTCTATCACTACGAGCGCACGGTGCTCGGGGCTTACATCGAGTGCTCGAACCAGCTCGCGCTCATGGACAACCTGTCCAAAAGCTACGAGCTGCGGTTCAAGCAGGTCGAGAAGCTGAATCAATCGATCGAGGTCTCGAACACGCTCTTCCAGTCTGCGCGCGCGGACTACCTGGAGGTGCTCACGACACGTCGCGAGGCGCTCGAATCACAGCTCGAGCTGGTGGAGACGAAGAAGCAGCAGATGCTCGCCATGGTCAACATGTACAGAGCGCTGGGCGGAGGTTGGAAGAGCGAGAAGGCATCCCCTGCTCAGGACACGCCCGAGGCATCCAAATGAGAACAATGAAAGGCTCAACACGCGGAATGAAACCGATGAAGATAGCAAGATTCAGGATCAGTTGTTTGGTGCTCGCGGCCATTCTCTGCGTGACCGGCGCGACGGGGTGCGAGCCCCACGAGGCTCATGGCGAAGCGGCGCATGGCGAAGAGGGCTCGCACAAAGAAGGAGGAGGCGGTGGCCATGGTGGAGGACACCACGGGCATGGCACGCCCGAGCTGCTCGTGACGACCCCATTGCGAAAAGAGGTCGAGATCACCCAGGACTACGTCGCGCAGGTTCACGCCGTGCAGCACATCGAGATGCGCGCGATGGAGCATGGTTACCTGCAGGATATCTTCGTGGATGAAGGGCAGGCGGTGAAGAAGGGCGACCTGATGTTCCGTACGATGCCCGTGCTCTATCGCGCCGAGGTCAAGAAGGCGGAGGCCGAAGCCGAGTTCGCCACGATCGAGTACAAGAACACCAAGATGCTGCACGAGGAGAACGTGGTCTCCACGAACGAGCTCGCCATGGCCAAGGCCAGGTTGGATCGCGCCAAGGCGGATGTCGCCATGGCCAAGGCGCACCTGACGATGAGCGAGATCCGCGCGCCATTCGACGGCATCATGAACCGCTTGCATGTCAGGCAGGGGAGCTTGCTCGAGGAGGGGGAGCTGCTGACGACGCTCTCGGATAACAGCAAGATGTGGGTGTACTTCAACGTGACCGAGGCGGAGTACCTCGACTACATGATGGAGCATAAGGGGGAGGAGCCCACGCCCGTGAAGTTGTTGATGGCGAACTACAAGATGTTCCCACATGAAGGGAAGATCGAGACGATCGAGGCGGATTTTCACCACGAGACAGGCAACATCGCCTTCCGCGCGACCTTCCCCAACCCAGACGGATTGCTTCGCCATGGCGAGACGGGGAAGGTCATCATGGCGACCCCGATCCCGAACGCGCTGATCATCCCGCAGAAGGCGACCTTCGAGATCCTCGACAAGAAGTTTGTCTTCGTGGTCGACGAGGCGAACAAGGTGCACCTTCGCCAGATCACGGTCGCCGAGGAGGTTCCCCACCTCTACGTCGTCTCGGAGGGGCTAAAGGACTCGGAGAAGATCCTCGTCGAGGGGCTGCGCAAGGTTCGCGATGGCGACCCGATCATTCCCAGGATAGAAGACCCCGAGAGGGTCATCGCCAGCCTGGATGTCCCCGCCGAGTGATTTCTTTTGTTCTCTTTTGCCGTTGTGGCTTCTTGTAAGTTCTTTCAGGCAATGGAGTAAACGGAGCGCCGAGGCGGCGCAGAAAAACCGAGGGCGCGACATTGGCCAATCCGATTTTTACACCGGAGTGATTTTGGCCAATGTCGCGCCCTCGGTTTTTCTTCAGGCAGCAAAGCTCTCGATGAAGTCGTTCTTCGCCCTGGCGTTTCAAGGGCCCCAGCCGACCCACTCGGTGCCATCCGGCGAGACTTCCTTTTTCCAGATAGGAACCACTTCTTTGAGGCGGTCGATGATGAAGGCGCACGCCTCGAACGCCGCCTTTCTATGCGGACTCGACACACAGACGACCACGGCGACCTCGCCGAGCGTGAGCACACCGTGGCGATGATGCACGGCGGCGAGCACACCGGGCCATTTTTCCTCGGCCTCGTCGCCCGTTTCGACGAGTTTTGCGAGCGCCATCTGTTCATACGCCTCGTACTCGAGCCGCTCGACCTTTCGCTCGCCGGTGTGATCGCGCACGGTGCCCTGGAAGGTCACCACCGCGCCCGCGTCCAGGCGATGCATCAGCGCCTCGACAGCTCTCGGGTCAAGCGGCGCTCTGGTCACGACGTAGCGACCCTCACGCTCGACGTATGCTTTGCCATCTTCGTTATCTTCGTCATCTGCGGTCTTGCTCGTATCCCCGCTTCCACCCGAAACGGGCGGGATCAGCGCGACCTCATCGCCATCCTTTAACGGATGCTCATCACCCACGAAGTCTTGATTGACCGCCACACGCACGACCGACTTCCACCGCCCCGCGGCCTCATATCGCTCGCCGAGCCAACCCCACAAACTCCCCACCGTGGGCGCCACGCCCAGGTCCGAAAGCTCGACGTGTTCGCCAGCCTTACCCGTCGATTCGCGCACCGCCGCGAAGTACAAAAGCTCGATGCTCATCGCCACTCACCTGACCCCAGGAATCACTCATAAATAGAAACGGCCACGATCCTTTCTCGAAAGGACCATGGCCGCCACAGCATTCCCCAGGATGCCCCTGGGTTCAACAGTCAACCTCAGGCAGGTTCAGTTGCAACCGAACGTTTTCGCCGCGATGCCGTCTTCACCATCCTCGTCAGGGTCGTCCATTCCCTCATCGGGATAGGTGCCGCCTTGCCCGCCTATGCCAGGAGAACCTTCTTCGATCGTTGTCGAGGCGTCGATGGCAATGGTCGAGCCATGGCAGTAGATTCCGTAGCTATCACCACCTGCGCCTCCGCCGCCAGGGCCTCCCGCCGTGCCAGCAGTCCCATCTCCACCGTCTCCTGATTTGTATTCAAGAGTAATGCAGTTGGTGATTTCTCTGGTTATGATATCTTTGACCTCGCAGGCTTGATCTGTACCCGGGCCTCCCAGACCCCCTTCTCCAGGGGTTCCGCCCAGTTGACCATCCCCACCGTTGCCTCCATTCCCTGAGAAGATGCTCGAGTTACCACGAATTTCGAGCCCAAAAGAGTCTACGACAAAAATACCAAATGAAGACCCTCCTCCGTAGCCTCCTTCTCCGCCCTGACCCGCACATCCACCACCGCCACCTGCGCCGCCCATGGGGCCACTGGAGTATGCGAGTTGCTCTCGGTAAAGATAGGCGCCGCCACCACCGCCGCCGCCTTTTCCGTGTCGCCCTGCTGTTCCGTCTTCTCCCTTCCCCGTTGTTACCCACCAGCCTGTTTCGACGAATCCACCGTTCTTGCCGTGAGTTCCTTCCGAACCACGGTAGAATGATTGGTTCCAAGAGGCTTTCACGCCGCCATCCAGCCCAGCAGGTGAAGCTTCTGTTCCAGCCGAACCTCCAAATGCTCCCGCTGCCGAGATGCCACCATCAGTCGGATCTGTTGCGGTACATCCTCCTGAACCTCCAACGCCACCGGCCGCAGCAGGGTCTGGGCAAGCGATAATAGGTGTTCCTCCTAGGTCTGGCTTTAGATCATTGGGTGTCGGGCAGTCGTACGCTGCTTGTGCGTAGTTTGGAAAGCGTTGCCCTGGCAATCCAGCCGCTCCTGGTGATCCGTTGGGGGCCTGTCCTCCCCCTATCGACCCATTTGCCCCTCGTCCTCCATCACCAGCAGTGATGGCTGTGTGCTCCAATATAAGCCTGTTCGCGGTATTGGCATACAGCCCGTAGTTGTTGCCGTTTATTGGGCTTTGAGTTGTTGTCAGGTTCAGGTGTGCGACGAGTGTAGGTAGAGATATGTTCTGGGCCATGAGTCCAATAGAATCCTCCTCGCCGTTGTTGACGAGCACTTCGGCAGGGACCTCTGGGGTGTATACCCAACCGGAATCATAACCCCCAACCAATGATGTTCCCGCTCGGACCACAAGAGTGTCGCTTTCTTCGTATTTCTCTTCACTACTTAGAATGACAAGCCTCGCATTGTTCCCGAATGCCGCGGAGAGTCCCTCGTTGATTGTTTTAAATGGGTTTTCCCTTGTTCCAAGCGGCGTGGTCCCTGTGTAAGCACTAGATACATAAATGATATCGAGTTCGCAGTTGAGTGTGCTTATGTCTGGAATGGACGGAAGTAAGCATGTGAGGTTGTCTTGCCCATCACACGATGCTGTTCCCAGGTTACAGGGGCCGCAGGTTGGTTGAACAGGTTGACCGTCTTCGCAAGCACAAGGCTCGCACTCGATAGTTCCTCCACACCCATCTGGCTGGGAACCACAAGCTTCAGCGCATACCTCGGCTTCCTCGCGAGCCTCCCCGCAATCATAGGTGCCGCCGCATCCATCCGGTTGTTCACCGCAAACGGCCATGCACACAGATACCTTTGTTTGGGGCGTGCATGTCTCCCCCATCTCCTCGTCAACTCGGGACATATCTTCGCCCGAGGACAAATCTGCGTCTGCGAGTTCCATATCCTCCATCGAGGCTGTCATGTCTTGCGAGGTTCCCTGGTCTCCGCCCTTGAAGTCGCCTACGTCGCTGCAAGAGGTGATGAGAAAAAGTGCTGCAAGGAGCGCAAGGCGCAACGTTGTTTTCGGCATTTGAAATCTCTTCAGGTTCGTACAGAACTGTTCGGAACAGCGACGGGCATCTAACTTGTCAGGATGCGTCGAATGTCCATTTCTTAATTTGGTTCGAGCTTTTTGACATCATACAGCCATCTTACATTGAACAGAAGGTTGGGTGTGCCAACAAAGGTTAGTTGCAGCCGACAATATCACTGGAGATCCCAGGTTCGCCTTGTTCTCCCATAACCGGCTCGTCAGGAATCGGATAAGCGCCACCCATACCGCCTTGTCCAGGCTCGCCAGCCTTGGCCGTGGTCGATGGATGCAGCGAGACTCGTGAGGCGTGGCAATAAATTCCGTAGCTTTCGCCACCAGCGCCGCCTCCGCCTGGGCCTCCTGGTGTGCCATCTGCGCCGTCACCTCCATCTCCTGACTTGTGCCCCAGTGTTTGGCAGTCACTCGTGTTCCTGACATAGAAACCAGGGACTCCAGAAGTGGTTACCACACAGGCTTGATTTGTACCGTTTCCTCCCTCGCCACCGATGCCACCCAATCCTCCATCACCACCTCGTCCGCCGTCGCCAGCTCGAGCAGCAGTGAAAGATGAGTTGTTTCTGATCTCTAGCCCGAACGAGTCGATCACGAGCAGTCCTATGGACGCGCCTCCAGGCTGACCTCCAAAGCCTCCTGTCCCTCCGCAGCCACCGTTGCCGCCGTTGCCTCCTGATGGTCCGCTGGCATAAGGGTTGTCTCGCATGTAAGCGCCACCGCCGCCGCCACCGCCAGCTCCATGAGTTCCTGTTGTTCCACGTTCACCAACACCGTCAGGAGCCCACTGGCCTGAGGCAACTCGGTTTATTGTGCGTCCTCCCGAACCAGGTTCTCCCCATTTTTGTCGTGGCCGGGAGTTGGCATCCTTTCCGTTTGTTCCTGACTTGGAGGATAGCGACCCTGCTTGACCTGCTCCCACGCTCGTGCTCGAACGATCACCCGATGTTGGAGCAGATTGAGAGCAGCCTCCGTAGCCGCCTCGTCCACCTAAAACTTCGGTTTCTTCGCAAGTGATGCTGTTGATTTTGTTTTGTGGGGTTAACGCGACTCGTTCCGAGAAGGGGCAGTCATATGAAGCGCTTTCGTGTTCAGGATCGGTTTGACCTTGAAGGCCGTCGCTGCCATCCCTGCCTCTTTTGGCTCTGGTCCCGATGGGTTCGCCAGGAGCTCCGTCACCGGCAGGCCCTGCTATCACCTCTATGTTATCGAGGGTCAGTTGGTTCGCGTTCGAGGCACGTAAGCCAATGTTACTTCCAAATCTAGAGTTGGCAGTTGTTTCAAGTTTAAGGTTTGCGACAAGGGTAGGGGAGGAAATCTCGATGGCGTCGAGACCAATGAGGCTATCTGCATCTCCGGTGTCATCAGGCCGAATGATGATGTGCGTTTTTCGAGCCGGATGATAAATCCAAGAGTCATCGTAACCTCCAATGACAGATAGCCCAGAAGAGATAGCGAGGGGTGTTTCTTCATAAACCATCATGTTTGTGGCGACGATGAGATGTGCCTCTTTGGTTATTGCGTCTCCCAACGCTTCAGCAAACGACGGCCAGGGGGCATCCTGAGAACCATCGGGCATTCTTGGGGTGAGGGTATTGGAGACAAAGACTATCTCTTGATTGCAATCGAGCGTATCCAGGTTTGCGACCGTGGGAAGATTGCATGAGTGATTATTTTGTTCGTCGCAGGAGGCTGAGCCGAGGTTACACGGGCCACATCTCGACTGAATTGGAGCACCGTCCTCACAGGCACATGGTTCGCATTCATATGTGCCCGAGCAACTGTCAGGCTGTGTGCCACAAGTATTAGCGCAAACAGTCGCTTTGGGTGTCGGCGAGCAAGATTCTTGTTCGTTGCCTTGATCTATTTCGGAAAGATCTTCTGTGCTCCAACCGTCATCCTTCTCGGTGTGCATATCGGCATCTGGTTCCTTTGTATCTACGCCTGAGTAAGAACCGACGTCGCTACATGAAACAAGAAGCATCGCGTAAATGATGAAGTGTCGGATGTGCATGGGTTTCATTTGTTTTGAATCAGGGCTTGGAGCATCGAGTGGATGGGGTTAGTCGCAGCCCTGTGTGGCTGAGGCTTGGCCATCTTCGCCGTCTTGTTCTGGTTGTGGCAGGGATTGGTCTAAATGTGTTCCGTATTCTCCTCCACGTCCTCCCATGCCCGCAGTCCCATGACCGATGTTCGTGGATGGATCGATCGCAAGGTTTGATTCATGGCAGTAGATGCCAAAACTGTCTCCTCCTGCGCCACCGCCACCTGGCCCACCCGGGAGTCCTGGTGCGCCATCACCACCATCTCCTGATTTGTAGGGAAGTGTTATACAGTTGCTCTGTGATTGCTGACCACTGAGAGGGTTTTCCTTTGCCTCACAGGCTTGGTTGGTTCCCTTGCCTCCTTTTCCTCCTTGTCCTCCAACTCCCCCATTGCCACCTCGTCCTCCTTTTCCTCCAGTGCCGCTCGTGAATGATGAGTCTTCAGTGATCTTTAAGCCAACAGAGTTGACTGCGAACAACCCGAAAGAAGAGCCGCCGGGTGTTCCTCCGGTGCCTCGCTGACCACCACAACCACCATGACCACCGCTCCCTCCGCTCGGGCCGCTCGCGTATGGGGAGTCCTGCTCTCGTGCACCGCCACCGCCACCGCCACCTCGACCGGTCGCGCCGTCACTGCCATCTCCTCCAAAACCAACGGTCAGATCCCACCGCGCACCAGATACCTGCCCTCGCACTCCCTTGGAGCCGAAGTCCGCTGGTTCAATCGCTGTGTTGGGACCGAGAGGGTCGAGAGTGTTGTTATGCCCATCTATGCCATCCAATTCGGTTCTTGTGATCGGACCGTTATAGATGCCTCCGCCTTGAATCTCCTGTGCTGAGGATTCGCCAGGTCTTCCTGTGTGTTCCTCGCAGGCTCCTGCTCCTCCCGCGCCTCCAGCTCCTAAAGGATCGTCACAAGGTGGGTTGATAACTGGTACGCTGTTTACCGGTGTGTCTTTGTTTACAGAAGGAGCACACTGATAAGAGGCAAAATCATGCTGCGGCACGGTTTGACCAGGAAGGCCATCTTCACCGTCCACGCCATTTCTTGCTGTTTGATAACCGCTTATTCCCGCCTTGCCATCGCCCGCAGCGCCTGCGGAGACGTGCACGTTTATTATGCTCAAGCGGTTGGCTGTATCTGCGATCATTCCGTAGTTGTTGGCGCTGTTTGGTGCATCTTCTGTCGCGACCGTAAGGTTGTAGACCACGGCTGGCGAGGTGATGTCCTTCGCTTCGATTCCAATCGAGTCCTGGCCCTCTTCTGTTTGATTGGAAAGCATCGGGCGAATCGCTTGGTCGAACTTCCAGTCTTCGCCAAATCCTCCAACCAACGAGAGCCCTCCTGTAATCAGGAAAGGTCCATCCCCGTATGTGTTGGCGCCGCGGATGAGGATTGCTCTCGAACCGTTTGCGTTGGCAGCGTTCGTGGCATCCTTGAGCGACTTGAACGGCTCTTCTTTTGTTCCTGTTTCGATCGTCCCGAAGTACTCATCCCATACATAAACCAGGTCAAGTTCACAGTTTAGCGTTTCCATGTCGGGAATCGGAGGGAGTACACAGGAGAAGCTATCTTGTTCATCACAGGATGCCGTACCCAGGTTGCAGGGTCCGCACGTGGCCTGGAGCGGCGCGCCGTTTTCGCAAGCACAAGGCGCGCACTCGATCATGCCTCCACACCCATCCGGTTGCATGCCACAAGCGTCCGAGCAAATGTCGGTCGCTGCTCTCGGTGCACCGCAGTCGTGCGTGCCACCGCAACCATCGGGTTGTTCGCCGCAAACCCCCATGCATGCTTCTACTTTGGGAGTGGGGTCGCATGTCGAACTCATATCTACCGGCCGAGACATATCTTCGCTCGGGGCTTGCATATCAGCCGAGCCCTGGTCTCCACCTTCGAAACCACCTACATCACTGCATGCGCTCAGGAAAAGAAGCGCAGCGATAATGATATTGTGAATGCAAATTTTCGGCATGGAGTCCTCTGCGAATGCGTGTGTTCCATCCATGGAGATGACAGGCAAGTAGCTCATCGATACATCCTGTCATCTGAATCTTCAATCTGTCTCGATAAGGTTTTCGGCCAATAGCAGTGGGCGCTTGCTTCGTCGGTCATTTTTTTGACAACCTGTCTCGATGGCTCACAATAGCTATGAGCGCAAGGACGCGCTCTCTGTCCCACGCTCTGTCAAGGAGGACGCGATGACGAGCACCTATGTTCGGCGCAGCCCACGTGCGCGCCGTCCAAGCCCGACCCTCTCCTATGGTGATCGGGTCGAAGATCGCTACATCATCAATGGTTTCGCTGGCACCGGCGCGACGAGCTATGTGTATCGTGCGCGCCACATGGATTCGTTCGAGCCAGTCGCCATCAAGGTGCTCCACCCTCACTTGCTCAGAGATCCGATCAAGCGTCGCCGCTTTCTGCGTGAAGCGGAGGTGATGATGCAGATGGCGCACCCCAATGTGGTGCGCTTTCACGAGATCATCGAGCGCGAGGACATGCTCGCGTTTGTCATGGAGTATATCGATGGCCAGACGCTTTCGGACTGGCAGAGTGATTTGTCCGGTGAGCTCGAGGAGATCGAGCTCGCGTGCGTGTTCGTCGATATCCTCAGAGGTTTGAGTCACGCGCACTATCATGGCGTGGTGCACCGCGATCTGAAGCCCGCCAACGTGTTGATCACGTTCGAGGATGGTCGCCACGTCGCAAAGATCATCGACTTTGGCGTCGCGAAGCTCCTGGCCGAGCCCACAAAGGAAGAGGACGCCCAGAAGATCGTCGGCACAGCCGCCTATATCTCGCCAGAAGAGGTGAGCGATCCTGACGCGGTGTGTCCTGCCAGTGATTTGTACAGCATCGGTGTGATGTTATACGAGGCGGCGTGTGGCCGAAGACCATTTCAGGGGATGCCCGTTGGCGATATCATGGAGGCCCACGTCGAGCGCGAACCTCCAAAACCGAGGGAGTTTAACCCTGGTCTGAGTCCTGCCTTCGAGTCGGTGATTCTTCGAACGTTGAGCAAGCGGCCTGATGGGCGCTTCGAGTCTGCGCCCGAGATGATCCGCGCGCTAGAGCTCGCGCTGCAGGGCGCCATGGCGATGACCGAGGAGGAGTGGCAAGAGGTCGCCGAGGATGAAGAGGCGATGACCACGGAGTGGCATCGCGCCATCGAGCGCGCCGCGAACAAGCAACGCAACGCGGTCCTGGGCTTTGTCCAGCGATGTTTGCAGAACGCCTTCTTGCTTCTGACCTCTACTGGCGCGCATGGGCGCTCACATGACCCGCACTACTCGAACAGGTCCGCAGGGCCTGATTTGCCGCTCTTCTAGATGCTTGAAGTTTGGTTTCGGGAGAGATTTTCGGTGCGTTTCTTCGCGTTCTCACCAAAGTTGTGGCGTCGTGGGAATAGCGAGAGCCCGGCATAAAACGCTGGTTCGTGGGGTGTTTCGGGGGCTCGAGGAACGCTCGCTTGACATCAAAAGCCATATAAGTACAGTCATTGCCTGTTCGCATCGCGTTGTACGCCGATGTAGCCCTTTGTAGGCAGCATGCCCCACAAAGGGTTTTTTACCGTTCTCCAAGGAGTGACATTCTCGTAACACGAGGATGGCGCTTTGGTGGGAATCACAAGACAAAGCTCTCCAGAATCTTTGCTTTGTGATGACGGTTTTGTCAGATTTGCCTTGAAAGGTCCCCGGCGAAAGTAAGCACGGGGGTGATAAAGTACAGTTGGAGGAACCCACAGATGTTCAAGAAGCTCAGCACAGCAGCCGGTTTGCTGCTCATTTCTATCTCGATGACCGCCGCTTGTGGTGGCAACAATGATCCTGCCGCTGATTCTTGTGAAGAGAGTCAGGTTGATGTTGGCGCTGATGTGCCTGATGGCAACGGTGGTGTCGCGATCGCCAAAGGTTGTTACGAGACCTGCGATCCCAATGGCAATGGCGACGATTGTGCTTCGGGTGAGACCTGTACGAAAACGTCGTTAGGTGGTTTGTGTGTTGGGGGTTCGACAGCCAACAACACCGACCCCAACAACATGAACACGAACAATACGTCGGCGAACAATACGTCGGCGAACAACACGACGGCGAACAACACGACGGCGAACAACACGACGCCGAATAACACGACGCCGAATAACACGACGCCGAATAACACGACGCCGAATAACACGACGCCGAATAACGATAACCCCAACAACACCAACCCTGGTTTTGATAAGGCTGGTGAAGCATGTGCTGCAGATGCAGATTGTGCTGGTGGTCAGTGTCTTACTGCAGATGATGGTTTCCCCGGCGGATACTGCGTGTTGCAGAACTGTGGCACAGACGCTGACTGTGGAGCTGGGGGGACCTGTTTTGCCTTTGAAAGTGGCAATGTTTGTGTCGCTAGCTGTGGTGCTGGCTTGGACTGCCGAGAAGGGTATTCTTGCGAAACTGATGAGGCTACCGACACTAGCATCTGTTTGCCCGCAGTGGTTCCTCCTGAGAACGTAGGTGCTGCGTGTGCTGGCAGCGCTGACTGTGACGCCAGCGGAGATGGTGGTGAGCGTTGTATTGGTGGTCCAGACCAAGCGGCGGGCGATATTCCTGTCGATGGTTTCCCTGGTGGCTACTGCTCGGGTGAGTGCGTCGAGGACAGGGACTGCGGTGATGGGTCGCTTTGCACGCTTGGTCTTATCCAATTCAGCGATGCAAATGGTAACCCCATTCCGAACGCGGGTGTCTGTGTGAAGGCTTGCGCAGATGACAGCGAGTGTCGCGATGATTATGTTTGTCGCTCGGCAGCTGCAGGCGAGGAAAAATCCTGCGTCCCTCCAATTATTCCACCAGAAAGCGTTGGTGCTAACTGCGTCGACAATACTACATGTGACACCTCCATGGATGGTGGCGACCTTTGTCTCAATGATGACCTCTTCCAAGGCGGAATGTCTCCGTTCCCCAACGGTTACTGCTCGGGCTTCTGCTCGCTGAGCGCTGCACAAGATGAGTGTCCTACTGGTTCTCACTGTGCTGCGGTCTTCGACACGGGGAACCCAGATCAAGGGCTTTGCTTCCAAGACTGTTCGGTGGATTCAGAGTGTGCTGCTGACAACTTCTGCGAGGATCCAAACAATGATGGCGTTCTCGAGTGTTGGGGCGAAGAGATCGAGCTTGCAAATGGAACGGGAGTTCCTGGTGATGCATGTATGAGCACAGGCGATTGTTCTGGTGGGGCCGCAGGCTCGTGTATCACTGAAGATACTGACATGAACGGCGATACGATCTTCCCTGGTGGTTACTGCATCCTGGATTGCACCAACAATCCGGGCTCTTGTCCTGCAGGAAGCACATGCATTGGTGTGAATGAAAACGTTTCTGTTTGCTTGGATAACTGCTCGGCAGCAGATCCTTGCCGCACCGATTACGAGTGCTTCGATCCATCCACTGGCACGGTCGGTACAGATGGCGTTTGCTTCGAGATCGACGACATGATGCCTTGAGCGATTGCCGAACTTCTCGATGAGAAGTCGAACGCTTGAAAAAGCGGGCCCAAATGGGCCCGCTTTTTTGTTTCTTGGGGCGTGGGTTGCAAAAAATCGGGGCGTGACGCAAGACTTGGGGAGTGATGGCCGAAAATAGGGGTGGGACGTATCCTGAAAGCCGTGCTCCGTCGGGTCGTGAGTGTGGTGGTTTCTCGGTCTACTCTTCGCTGGCTCGTTGGCCAGTAGGGGTCTTGGAGGCTCGCGTATGCAGAAGTTGTTGGATGGTGGAATGCGGGCGTTTTTAACCCGCTACAGTGACATCGGGCTCGCGGCCCTGGTGATCGGGATCATCGGGATGATGATCATCCCGTTGCCAACCTTCCTGCTCGATATGCTGCTCACGTTAAACATCACGTTGTCTGTGATGTTGCTCATGGTGAGCCTGTATATCCCGAACGCGCTGCATATCTCGGCGTTCCCGTCGATCCTGTTGATCACGACGCTGTTTCGTCTGGCGCTCAATGTCTCATCGACAAGGCTGATTCTGCTGAACGCTGACGCCGGCGAGGTGATCGAGTCGTTCGGGAACTTCGTGGTGCAGGGGAATTACGTGGTGGGGGCGGTGATCTTCTTGATCCTCACACTCATCCAGTTCCTGGTGATCGCCAAGGGCGCCGAGCGCGTCTCGGAGGTTGGCGCGAGGTTCACGCTCGACGCGATGCCTGGAAAGCAGATGTCGATCGATGCCGATCTTCGCGCGGGCGCCTTTGACCTGGACGAGGCAAGACGCAGACGCGCGCTCGTGCAGAAAGAAAGCCAGCTCTACGGCGCGATGGATGGCGCCATGAAGTTTGTCAAAGGGGACGCCATCGCCGGTGTGATTATCACCGCGATCAACATCCTGGCTGGCATCATCATCGGCGTCGCGCAAAAAGGAATGCCCGCCGTCGACGCCGCCTCGACCTACACGTTGCTCACCATCGGTGATGGCCTCGTCAGCCAGATCCCGGCGCTTCTTATCGCGACCACCGCGGGCATCATCGTCACGCGCGTGGCGAGCGAGGAAGAGGGCGACGCGCCACACCTTGGCAGTGATATCTTCGGGCAGCTGCTGGCGCAGCCAAAGGCGCTGGCGATTACTGGCTCCTTGCTGTTCCTGCTCGGAGTGATCCCTGGACTCCCCACGGTGCCCTTCTTTCTGATGGGCAGCATCGTCAGCCTGATCGCTTACGGACTCTTCCGCAGCAAGACGGGCACGCCGATGAGCGAGGAGGAAGAGGCCACCGTCGAAGAGGTCCAGGCTCAGGCGCGTGAAGGGGCGCGTCAGGCGAGGGCGATGATTCCTGCCGTGACGCCGCTGACGCTCGATATTGGCGTCGCCTTGAGTGAGGCGATCGATGGCGAACGGGGCGACTGGCTTCAGGAGATGATCCCGACCATGCGCGAGGGGATCTTCTTCGAGCTCGGCGTCAAGATCCCTGGCCTACGCGTGAGGACAAACTCCAGGGCGTGTGGTCCGCGTGAGTTTATGGTCAGCATTGACGAGGTCCCCGTGGTGTCCTCGTCCATTCCTGAAGGCAAGGTGCTCGTCAACGAGACCACCTCCGGACTGGAGGTCTTTCAGGCCAACGCTGAGGCCACGCGACATCCCACCACAAAGCTTCAGGCGGCCTGGGTCGACGGGGCTCAGAGCGAGGCGCTCGAGCAGGCTGGTTACACCACCTGGGACGAGGCTGGTTACATCATCCTCGAGATGACCGCCGCGCTGCGCGAGCACGCGCCTGACTTTGTCGGGATGCAAGAGGTCCAGTTGATGCTCGACCAGCTCGAGGGGCCATACCCTGCCATCGTGCAGGAGGTCGTGCCCGCCTTGCTCGGGTTGCAGGATCTCACTGACATCCTGCGTCGTCTTGCCGAAGAGGGCATCTCGCTCAGGCAGCTTCCGAAGATCCTCCAGATCCTCGCCGAGCGCGCCCGCAACGTCAAAGATCCGCTCACCCTCACAGAGGAAGTGCGCGCGGGTCTGAGCCGCTACATCACGCACAAGTACGCCGGTCGCGAGGGCAACCTGGTGGTCTACCTCGTCGACCGCGAGATCGAGGAGATGGTCGCCTCTTCCGTGCGCGTCAGCGATGGTGGGAGTTATCTCGCGCTTCCTCCCGATGTCACGCGTGAGATCCTGGACGCGATCAGCTCCGAGATTGGACCTGACGTCGAGGCGGGCAGAGCGCCCATCTTGCTCACTGATCAGCGGGCGAGGCGCTACATCAAAAAGCTCGCGAGCCTCGAGGTCCCCGATGTCGTCGTGCTGGCCTATCAGGAGGTCGACCCGGCGCTCAAGGTGCAACCGCTCGGGAGGATCGCTGTCGGTGTTCGGTGAGAACAGCTCGCGGTGAAAAGAAAGAAGGCGTCCTCTTTTAAAAAGAGGACGCCTTCTCGACGTTCTTGGAGCTTTTCTCGAGCGGTTTACGCCACCAACCTGAAGAGCTGTTGTCCCATCAGGATGAGGTCTCCATCCTCGAGCGGGCGCTCGCCGCGCACGCGAATGTAGGTGCCGTTGGAGCTGCCGAGATCCTTGAGGATGACGCGGCCGTTGATCTTGGAGATGCGCGCGTGGCGTCCCGAGACAAAGCCGTCATCGCGGAAGACGATGTCGCCAATTTCGCGGCCGATGTTGATCTCGTCGTCGCTAAACAAAAACGCGCGACTCGTGATCTCTGGGCCAGCGATAAGCGAGAGGCGTCCCCAGTAGCCAATGTCTGGGCTGCCGCCACGAAGCGTCTCGCCGTCACCGGGGTTGCCCGCCGGGAGCGCCTTGACGTCCTCTATCTTCTCGAAGTGCAACAACTCCTGACCGAGGCGAATGAAATCGCCGCTGCCAAGCTCGTGCTCGCCGCGGATGCGGTGGAAGATACCGTTGAGGCTGTCGAGATCCTTGATGACGAAGCGTCCGTTGCTGCTCACGATGGAGGCGTGCTCCGGCGAGAGGAACGGATCGTTTGCCAACGTCTCCTGAGAGGAGCTGCGGCCGATCACGACCTCGCCCTCGCGGAGAGGGATCGTCGCGCCCTCGGTGCCGTCAGGGCGGATCACGACGAGCTTGGCGACCGCAGAGCCGATGCTCGGCGTGCTGTCTTGCGAGAGCTGGCCTGGCGCGTGATGGCGCGAGGTCGACTCCTCGACAAAGCCACGCGATGCAGGCGGTCCCTGAGCTGTACTCACGGGTTCGCTCGTGCCGGAGACGGATTCGGCCCCAAAATTCGGGGCCGGCTGTTCCGGCGCTGTCGCTGCCGTCGCCGCCGCAGATGCCGCAGGCGCTGCCGCTGCGATCGGGCCTCCACAAGCTCCGCAGAACTTGAAGTTGCTCGGCACTGGCGTCGAGCAGTGCGGGCAGTTGATCATGCGCGGTGCTTCAGGCTCAGCTGGTTTTTGAGCCTCTGGGCGAGGCAGCTGAGATCCGCAACCGAGGCAGAACTTGTAGTGGTCTTCGTTTTCTCGACCACAGTGGGGGCAGATAATCACGCGTTGCTCCCTTGAATGAGAAACTTTAGGAAATTCGCTCGCGCGTCCATACAAAACTGGGATTGGTCTATCAATTTATGCGCTCGAGCGCAACTTTGTCTTGTCCTGTTCCCGATGGGTGTTTTTTTTGAAACGCTGACGTGCTGTTGCTTATGGCCGTGGTTTGACTTTCGTGGGGGGATGGATTAAGCCTTCGCGGGTCAAAATAGCCGGCCTTCGGGGCGGGCAGATTCTTATTTTTGCGAGGTTAGAGATGGGCAAGACATTCATGATTACAGGGGGCGCTGGCTTCCTCGGACTCCACGTCGCGCGAAAGTTCGCCGAACATGGCGCCGACAAGCTCGTGCTGCTCGATATCGCTCCTTACCACGAAGAGGAGTACCCCGAAGGGTGCGTGCTCGCCGTCGGCGATGTGCGCGATGTCAAACGCGTCGACGCGCTCATCGAAGAGCACAAGCCCGATGTGATCGTGCACGGCGCCGCGGCGCTCCCCTTGTGGAAGCCCCACGAGATCTATGATGTCAACCTCCGCGGCACGCTCAATATTCTGCGCGCCGCCGAGAAGTACGACGTCGAGCGCGTCGTGTTTATCTCCTCGACCGCTGTCTACGGCGTGCCCGACAAGCACCCGCTCGAGGAGGATGACGAGATGGTCGGCGTGGGACCTTACGGTTCGACAAAGATCGAGGCCGAGTATCTCTGCGAGGACTTCCGCGACCGCGGCCTTTGCGTCCCGATCATTCGCCCCAAGACCTTCATCGGCGTCGAGCGCCTGGGCGTCTTCCAGATCCTCTACGATTGGGTCGAGAGCGGAAAGCGCATCCCCATTATTGGCAACGGCAAGAACCGCTACCAGCTCCTCGAGGTCGAGGACCTGGCCGAATCGATCTGGCTCACCAGCACGGTCGACAAGGACATCGCCAATGATACCTTCAACATCGGCGCCGTCAGCTTCGACACCGTCGGCGAGGATGTGAACGCGCTCTGTGAATACGCGGGGACCGGCGCGCGCGTGCTGGGCACGCCCGCGGCTCCGATCAAGACCGCGCTCCGTGCCTTCGAGGCCGCTGGCCTCTCGCCGCTCTACGAGTGGGTCTATGGCACCGCCGACAAGGACTCCTACGTCTCCGTGGAGAAGGCGCGTCAGAAGCTTGGTTGGGAGCCTCAGTACAGCAACGCCGACGCGTTGATCCGCTCCTACCAGTGGTACATCGACAACAAGGCGACGATCCAACAGGGCACCGGCGTCACGCACAGGATCGCATGGGATCAAGGCATCCTGCGCGTGTTCAAGGCGTTCCTCTGATTGTCTCGGTTCTTTCGCGGCGGCGCGCTTCGGGGTCTTTGGATCACGCGAGGCGCGCCGTTTCCGATCCTCCCGTGAGGATGTCGATGCGTCGACCTGCTCGACCCCAAACTCATCTGCTGCTCTGCTGCCTGTTGGCAGCTCTCTGCGCGCTCGCTGGGTGCCGCACCGCCACTCCTGTGGGCGTGCGCCCCGAGTTCAGGCAAGCCAACGTCCAGAGCGTGGTGATCGTTCCTTTCTATCAGTTGAGCTCCTTTGGGGCCGCTGACGAAGAGCGAGAGCTCATCAAGGAAGCCTACCACACCCGAACGCAGCGATGGCTTACCGCCAACGGGTTCGAGGTCACCTCGCCACAGGAGTTCCAGCAGATCCTCACCGAGCGTGGCGCCTGGCAAACCTATCAGGATGGCGTCATCCTTCGAGATTCGCTCGAGGTGTACTTCGAGCCCGCGGATGCTGACGCCGTGAACGCCGCCGCAGAAGTCATCACGCTCCGGGAGCTCGCCAGAGCTGGCGCGCTCCCGGAAGGTCGCCTGCTCTATGGTGAGATCGTCTACCAGAGTGACGCGACCTGCCGCACCAGCGTCTCGCCGCGCGACCGCTTCTCCTCGATGGAGGTTCACCCCGAGGCAAAGGGGATGCTCCCTCCAAGGCCATGCGTCCTGGCGCACTTCCAGGCAAAGCTCGTCGACCCGACCTCCGGGCGCACCATGTGGTACAACCGCCACCTGCTCGAATATCAGGTCAGCGAGGTCGATACCGACGCGATCCTCACAGCGATCGAGCGCGTCATCGACGCCGTCCTCGGCACCAAGAAGGGGCTCCTTTCATTGCAGTGATTCTTTCGGACGATACGATCGTATCGCCGAGCAAAAGAGAGGCCGCGGAAACATTCTGATCGCAGGGGCGAAAAGCCAACCTGGCCTCAGAATGTTTCCGCGGCCTCTCTTTTGCGGGCCACCCTCTGGTGGTTCACTCGGGCCAGAGGTCGTGCTGGATAAGGAACTTCTCGATGGCGCCGATGACGGTGTCGGGGAGCTCGATCGGGCCAGCGTGGCTCGCACCCGGGAGGATGATCATATCACTCCCCGCGATCATCTCGTGCATCGCCTGAGACCTGTCGAGCGGCGTGAAGCTGTCGAACTCGCTGGCGACGACCAGCGTGGGGACCTCGATCGTTGGCAGGATGTGCTCGGCGGAGTGCTCGGCCAGGTGATGGAGCATCGTCACATACACCTGCACGTTCATCATCGCCGTGTGTTCGAGGTATGGCCTGAAGTCCTCGCCATTGACGAGCGCGGCGTTGAGCTCGGTCAGGTGCGCGAGCATGTACGAGAGCTGCGTGTTGACCACCGTGTTCCAGATGCCCTGGAAGACATTGGGCGCGGCGTTTGCCATCTTCTCGAGATAGGGGAGCGCGCGGGCGAGCAGGTCCGTGTTCTTGAACGTGTCGAGCGGTCTCGCGTAGGTGCCACACACCGGAATCAGCGCGCGAATGCGCTCGGGGAATGACTCGTAGGATTGCAGGATCACCTGCGCGCCCATCGAGTGTCCGAGCAGGATCGCCTCCTCGATCTCGAGCGCGTCGAGCACCGCTTCCAGATCCTTGCACAGATCCTCTATGGAGAGCCTGGAGAAATCCTCGGGCGTATCACTGCGGCCATGCCCGCGGTAGTGCCAGCGCACGATCTGGAAGTGATCGCAGAAGTGGTCGATCACGTAAGGCCAGATGAAGCCATCACATGCGAAGCCATCGCACAGCACCATGGCGGGGCCTTCGCCCACCGTGCCGCACCAGATCTGTGTGCCATCATGCGAGGCAAAATACTTGGTCGATTGCATCTCGAATCACTCGGGGCGAAGCTCGTCCAAAGAATAGAGCGCGTGGAGGGTGACGCCAGCAGCGGCGAGCTTCTCTTGCCCGCCCTGGCCGCGGTCGACGACGCAGACGGCGTGCTCGACGGTGTAACCTGCCTCGCGCAGCGCCTCGATCGCCTTCATGGTCGAGCCGCCCGTGGTGACGGTGTCATCGACGGCCACGATGCGATCGCCAGGAGAGAGCGTGTTCGGGACCTCCATGGCGCGCTGGGTGCCGTGGTCCTTGGTCTCCTTGCGGACGATGATGGCGCCGTACTCGCGCTGCTCTTCGAGGTGCGAGGCGATCGCCATGGCGGTCACGAGCGGGTCGGCGCCGAGCGTGAGACCTCCACAACCTGTGGCATCCTCGCTGACCTGTCTGGCGAGCGAGTAGAGCCCGAGGCCGCACAGGTAGGCGCCCTCAGCGAGCAGGGCGGTCTTTTTCACGTCACAGTAAATATCACTGGTCTGGCCGCTTGCCAGGGTGAAGGTGCCCGTCTTGACCGAGTGCTCGGTCAGGAGCGAGGCGAGCCTTTGTCGCTTGGTGTCATCGAAGCTCATGCGGATCTTTCCTTGGGGTCGAGGCATAAAAAGAGCCGTGGAGAGCGAAGGTGACTGGTCAGTCACCTTCGCTCTCCACGGCTTGTGTATCACGTCTCGGTTTTCGAACAAACCGTCAGACGAGGAGTTGTGGTCAACCGTTCTCGAGTTCATCGAGGCGAAGGCGCTCGATGAGTTCGCTCTTGGTGCCACTGACGGGGAGGTCGCGCCTGCGAAGCTCCTCGCGGAGCTCCTTGACGGTCTGCTCCTCGAGCTCTTCGACGAGCTCCTCGTCGAGCTCTTCTTCGTGCTGTGGTTGCTCCACTGGAGCGGCTTCAGAATCCGCCGCAGGTTCCGGCGTTGCTTCCGGCTCGTGCTCCTCTTCGGGCTCTTCCTCGACCACGACGGTGGTTGTCGTCGTGGTGGTCGAGGTCGCCGTGGAGGTCGCCGCGGGCTTTGAAGCAGCCGGTGTGGCCGCAGGAGTCGAGGGCCGAGAGGGCGTCGTGGTCCGAGTGGTGCTCGGCGTCGTGGACGTCCGCGAGGTTGTGGTCGAGGGGCGCGATGAGGTCGTGGTGGTACGAGAAGGAGTGGGGAGTTCACCCTCGAGCTCCATCTCGATCTGACCTTTGACCTGAGCGCCATCCTCGACACCGAGCAGGGGCGCGGCGAGGTCTGCGATCACGCGCGCGGAGGCGGTGAGCACGATTCGCTCGGAGGCTCGGATGCTGCCATGGACCTCGCCGTGCACGATCGCCTCGCGCACTTCGACGTTGCCATTGACGTAACCATGTTGTGCCACGGTGAGCGTGTCACTCAGGCGAACCGTGCCCTCGATGCGACCTTCGACCTCGACAGAGCCGTCCCCTTCGACGGTGCCCTGAATGCTGGTTTGTGAGGCGATGATGGTCATATCGGGCATCTCTTATTCCACGTCCATGTCGATGTGACCTTTGAACCCAGCGCCGTCGGCGATGAGGATGCGAGGCGCCTTGATGTCACCGATGACCTTGCCGGAGGGCGCGATCTCGACGCGCTCGTTGGCGGCGACGTTCCCGGTGAGCGTGCCGCTGATCTGGACCTCGGTGGTCTCGATGTCGGCCTCGACCACGCCTTCTTCGGCGACCGTCACGGTCGCGCTGAGGGTGATTTTGCCCTTGACGGTGCCTTCGATGAGGACAGGCTCGTCCCCTGAAATCTCACCATCGATGGTGATGCCTTGTGCGATGATCGTCTCAGCCATGATGTTCTCATTCTCGGGTCAACGGGCGGCTTTGCCCGCAGTGATTTTGCGTGAAGCGGTGTCTTGGCCAGTGGTTCAACCGGCCTGGACGTCCATGTCGATGTTGCCCTTAAAGCGTGCGCCTTCCTCGATGATGATGCGCGGCGCGCGGATGTTGCCGGTGACGATGCTTCCGGCTTCGAGTGTGACGACTTCGTGCGCGACCACGTCGCCGTTGAGCTTGCCGCGCACGGTCAACGTGCGCGCCTCGACCTCGGCGACGACCTCGCCGCCCTGATCGACGACGAGCTGGTTCTCGAGCACAATGCTTCCTTCAACGCGACCGAGCACGTTGACTTCGGCGCTACCGGTGAGGCGGCCATTGACGGTCACGCCTGCGCCGATCGTACATGTGTCTCCCTGGGGCATCTGCTTCTGACTCCTTCCTTGTGAGTGCTGGGGGTGGGGAGGGGTTTTTGCTTGAAACGCGCCAAGCCCCTTTTTGGATTGAAGTGGGGGGATCGCTATCATGTCCACGAGTAAGGCGGGCTTGATGGCAAATCCTTCGGATTTCGGAGGCTGGTGGGTTGATGTCACCGACCCCCGAGTGCCCGGTGTGGGATGCTTTCCCGTTGCAAACTTGCTTAACACTCTCGACCCGAGTCTTCAAGTTCCCGCGTTCCTCAATCACGCGCCATATCCCCCTCTCTCCTTGAATCCATCTAGGGTTAAGCTATGATGGCGCGATGAGAACTCGACAGTTTTATTCGTTTCCAGGTCAATATGCGCCTGGCCACCGTTTTACCGAGGTATGATCATGAGACAGTCACTTGCGCGGCGTTTTTCTGCGACGCCGACGCGTGCGCGATGGATGCTTCCGCTGTGCGCGCTTTTGATGACAGGTTGTGGGTTCGAGTACACCACCGATCCCGCTCCCCCCGAGCGCGTCAAGGTCGTCTTCGACCCGGAGACCTCCACCATCCCATTGCCAAACTCGGCCGCGCTCGATGCGGACGGCACCCTGCCAAAGCTCGACGCCGAGCGCGGTACGGCGCAGGCCGCCTTCTATAACTGGCTCGATGACCTCAACGGGTGGCTCCCCGAGACCGGGATCGAGATCCCGTTCGATGGCGAACTCGACGAGGCATCCGTGACAACCGATGCCTTCAAGCTTGTCGAGATCGCTGACGATGGCACGCTCACAGAGCTCACCATCGGCGAGGTGGTGTATTCCACCGTCGACGAGGAGGGGAGCCCGGCGAAGTCGATGGTCACGGTGGTTCCCGCAGAACCTCTGGTCGGCGGCAAGAAGTATGGCGCCATCGCGCTCAAGACGATCAAGGGCACCAACGGCGAGACCGTCGGTGAACCCGCCGCCATCTTCTTTGGCCTGAACAACGGGCCATTGATCGTCGATGGCGAGGTCACCATCCCGCAGCTCGCCGACGACCCGGCCACCGCCGCGCAGCTCGAGGCCGCCGTGCGCGTCCCGCTCGCGCCGCTGACGGCAGGGCTCGACCAACTCGGCGTCGAGCGCAAGGAGGTCGCCGCCGCGCTTGTCTGGACCACCAGCGTCGACACCTTCACCGTGCTCGATCCTGCGACCGCCACGATCCCGCTGCCTAACACCATCGCCATGGACGTCGAGGAGGATGGCACGCTGACCTTCCCATTGGCAGGTTTGGAGACGTTGTCTGCTTACAAGGCGGCCGTTGCCCTGGCGGATGCCGAGGGTGGGCCCGCGCCAGAGCGCAACGCCCAGATTTACTTCGAGGAGTACCTCGACCAGCTCCACGGCTGGCCAAACGAGATCTCATCGCTTGTCCCCGAGATTCCTCTCTCCGGTCCCGTGGACCCCGAGACCTTGACCGAGGAGAGCGTTCAGCTCTGGAAGGTCAACGCTGACGGCACGCCCGAGCGCCTCGAAGGCGTGACGGTCGAATATCTCGAGGAAGAGGGGCAGCACAAACTGCGCCTTACCCCGCAGGAGAACTTCGACCTCGCCACGGATTACTTCGCCTTCGCCACGCGCGACGTGCTCGACCCCAATGGTAAGGAGCTGCTTCCTCCCGCAGCGCTGCTGCTCGCGATGCAGCCCGAGCCGTTGATCGATGGCGAAGGAAAATCACTCCTCGGTGAGTTGTCGGACGCGGACGCGCAGGCTGCCACCGGCGTGCAACAGGTGCTCGCGCCTACCATGGCGATGATCGACGAGGCCACGGGCAATGATTACGAGGAGCTCGCCACGGTCTTTAGCTGGTACACGTGGAAGGACCCATTCATCGTCTTCGATCCACTCGGCGGCGATGTCCCATTCCCCAACGCTTTCCTGATCGGTGAGGATGGCACCGCCGAATTGCCGATCAGTGATCGCGCCACGCCGCTCGAGCGCTCGCTCTTTGAAGAGGTCAACTCTCGCGATGGCTTCTCGACGCTCGCAGATGGTTGGGTGACCGTTTACGGCGACCTCGATCCTGCGTCGTTGACCTTGTTCGAGAAGGGACAATCTGGAGAAGAGCGTGGTTCGGTGGCGTTGGCGGATGCGAGCGCCGCGGTTCCTGTCGCGGTCACTCCTGATGTCCTCCAGATCGAGTATCCCGATGGGTATGGAAAGATCATGTTCCGCCCACAGCTCCCGCTCAAAAACGACACGTTGTACGCGGGTGTTCTGACCAACCGACTTCGCGGCACCAACGGGTTGCCCGCGCAGCCAACCCCGATCTTCGTGATGCTCGCCAGCGAGTATCCTCTCTACAGCGAGGAGGAAGGGAGCCTCGTCGCACAGCTTCCCGAGTCGGCGGCTCCCACGTTGGAGCAAGCACGTCAGGACTACGCGCGCCTCTTCCTCGGCGCGCAGATCGTGACCTCGGACAGGCGCGATACGATCACGGGCGCGTTCGCGTTCACCACGGACAACACCACCGAGCCGCTCCAGCAGGTGCGCGCTCAGGTGATGTCCAAATTGAACGTTGACGGTTTGCCCTCGCTCGATCGCGCTTGTGATGTCGACAACACGCGCGATTGTGACGCGGACTTGCTCGATAACAACGACGGCTCCAACGATGCCTACTCCGGTCCCTACAAGACCTACGAGGATATCACGCGCGACTTCTCGAACATCGCGCAGGTCCAGTGGGCCGCGCAGTTCGACTCGGTCAACTTCCGCAACGTGGATGGCTCGCTCAAGACCTACGACGAGCTCGACACGACGGCGGTGCCGATCAGCGTCTATGTGCCAAAGACCGTTGACGGCGTCTGCGAGCCTCCCTTCCGCGTGGTCATCGCACAACACGGCCTCGGGAGCTCTCGCCTGATCAGCGGCATGGGCATGGCGCCCACGCTTGCCGAGCCCGAGACCTGCCTGGCGACCGTCGCGGTCGACACTGTGCTTCACGGCGGTCGCGCCACGGATTCGGATACGCTGCACCCGCTCGAGTACAACGCGGATGAGAGCGGCGAAGGTTTCCTGAGCGTCGATTTCGTCGCCTCCAAGAACAACTTCGTTCAAGGCGTGGTCGATCTCGTGGTCCTCAACCAGTTGATTCGCAATGGCGGACTCGAGGGACTCATCGAGAACACGACTGTCAACGGCATGGATCCGATGTTCGACACCACCAAGGTCGGCATCCTCGGCACGAGCCTCGGCGGCATCTTCTCCACCGATTTGCTCGCCATCGACCCCGAGATCAACGTCGGCGTGCTCGCCGTGCCTCCTGGCAAGTTGACTTATTATCTGACCGAGGAGTCCGGCATCGGTGATTCGGTGCTCGCGCCGCTCTCCCTGCTCGGCATCGAGAAGATGACCTTCCAGTTCGACTCGTTGATGGCGATCGTGCAGTGGGTCGCGGACGTGATCGATCCTGCCAACTTCGCCGCGCACGCGGTCGAGGGCAACACGCTCGAGGTCCTCGGGTACGATCCGATCATGGATGCGTTTGAAGGAAGCGGCGACGAGGTCGATCCTGCGCAGGCGTTGGTGATCATGGCGCTCGATGATGAGGTCGCGCCAAACATCAGCACGCGCCAGTTGGCGACGATCCTGGGGCTCGACCTCTCGATCTCGACCTACGAGGGGCGCCATGGCTTCATGAACACGCAGGACACCGCAGACGACAACTACAAGCCCGCGCTTTGCGCGCGTCGTCAGGCCGCGTTCTTCCTGCGCGCATCGCTCGATGGTGATGACGCCACGATCCCCTCCGAGCTCGAAGCAGACACCTGCGTCTCGAACCTTAACTGAAGATGATTTCAAGGATATTGAAGATGAATCATAGGAATCGAATCGCAGGGCTCACGACGCTTGCCTTGCTCGCCACGGTGCCCGCGACAGGCTGGGCCGCTGGCTTCCAAAATATGAGCCAGTCGGCCACCGCCAACGGCATGGCCGCCATGGGTACGGCCAACCCGGACGAGCCAAACGCGTCCTTTTACAATGCCGCGGCGCTCGCACAGCGCGAGGGCTTCGAGATTTATATCGGGGACACGATCCTGATCCCCGAGACGACCTACGAGCCGATCGGCGAGGGCGAACCAGCCCAGACCGTCAGCCAGATCTTCCCGCCACCCAACGCGCACGTGGGGATGGCGATCGATCTGGGGTCGGCGGGCACGCTCGGCGTCGGCGCTGGTTTGACGCTCCCTTACGGCGCGGGCATCGCCTGGCCTGAGGATTGGGATGGCGATTACATCATCATCTCCCAGGATCTCCAGACCTATAACTTCAACCCGAACGTCTCTTACAAGTTGCCAGGGAAGGATCTCTCGTTCGGCGCTGGCGCGCAGATCTACCGCACGAACGTGCGCCTGGTGCGCGACGCGATCCTTCGCGATGACACGCAGGTTCGCAGTGAAATCACCGGCAGCGGCTGGGGATTTGGCGGGACGGCGTCGGTGCTCTACAAGCCGATCAAGCCGCTCTCCATCGGGTTGAATTACCGCAGCGCGGTCAACCTCGACATCGAGGGGAACGCGCACTTCGAGGGCGAGGAGAACACCGCCTTCGAGCGCACCTTCACCGATCAGGCGGGCTCGACGATGATCCCGATCCCGCACGCGTTCACGCTCGGGGTGGGGTACACCTACGACAAGCTCTTCGTCGGCCTGGATGTCGTGTACACGACCTGGTCGCGCTACGATCAGATCGTGCTCGAGTTCTCCGAGCCATGTCGCGAAGGGAGCGAGTCGTGTGATCCTTCGGTCGATGCGACCGATCCTCCTCCGACGACGATCACGAGCAACTGGCAGGACGCGATGGCGTTCCGCCTCGGGCTCCAGTACGAGGCGGTCAAGAACCTCGATGTTCGCGCAGGTTTTGCCTACGACAACACGCCGATCCCCGAGAAGACGCTCAGCCCCTCGTTGCCCGGCAACGATCGCGCCGCGTTCTCGCTCGGTCTCGGCTACACCATCGCTGGCGTGCGCGCGGACGTGGGTTACCAGTTCGTCAACGCGCTCGAGCGCGAGGTCGTCGACACGGATAACCTCCCCGGCATCTACAAGACCAAGGCGCACGTGATCGGGCTGAACATCGGCTACGGCTACTGATGCTACCAGGTCGAGTTCGCTGAACACAAAAAGAGCCGCTCACATCGCGTGAGCGGCTCTTTTTGTATCGTGTCCTTCGCAGCGGAATCAGAGCGGCTTGGAGAAGTCGCCGAGCCTGTCGAGCTCCTCGTCGATCCATGCCTTGGCCGCGAGCGAGAGCTCCTTGGCGTCCTCGAAGTCCGCCGGGTCGAGCACGGGGCCAAAACTCAATCGAACCCTCTTGGGGTGGCGGTGCACGCGCATGAAATGCTGACCTGCGGGCTCTTGATCGACCCAGGCATCGCTCGCTTCAGGGTATTCGATGGCGGTGAGCGCGACCTTGGCGCCTGTATTGATCGCGGTGACGAAGGCGCCGACCTTGAAGGGGAGGGTGCCAGGAGGTCCCTCGGTGGTGCCTTCGGGGAAGACGTTCATGGTCTTCCCGAGCGCGAGCTGCTCCTGGAGTGTTTCGCGCACCGAGCGACGGCTGTCCTTGTCATCGCGTTGAACAAAGATCGAGCCGCCGAGCTTTGCCGCGGGTCCAAGAATGGGCCAGTCGGCGATGTCCGCCTTGGCCACGTAGTGCCCTGGTGATTGGCTGGCGAGGATCAGGATGTCCATGTAGGAGCGGTGGTTCGAGACCTGGAGCACGCCCCAGGGAGGAGGTTCTCCGATGACCTCGACCGTGACGCCGAGCGAGTCGAGCATCTCTTTCGACCACTTCGACATGACCGCCAGGGTCTCCAGTGAGGTCGCGTTCTTTGGCACGAGGCGCATGTTGACGAGTGTCAGGCGCGCGACCTCGAAGAGTTTGTAGCCAATGACCGCGTAGGTCGTGAGTTGTTCGAGGATTCCATCCTCGGTCGAGGTGTTCGGGCTCATATGCTTCGAGCTCCTTGTCGGGTGCGCTAAAGAGGACAAATGCAAACGCTCATTAACTACCGCAACTTCTTTCCTGCTCGCAACTGACAGAATCACCGCGAGAGGTTTGCCATCTGTGGATGCGGTCGTCGTGCCGAGCAAAGGGGGCGCCGCGGAAAGATTCTGAGGCCAGGGTGTCGATCCCTGTCTGCGATCAGAATCTTTCCGCGGCGCTCCCTTTGCGGGCGGTGCGTTTCGCGTGAACCGCGACCTTGTCAGTCGTCGGGCTCGCAACCCGTGCTCAGTGGCGAGCCATCCGCACAAAGCCCGGGGCTGTAGAGCGAGCCGCGCGTCTCGTGCGAGACAAACTGCTGGCCATAAAGCTCCGGCGAGAGCACGTAGCTCGCCATCGGAGGATCTTCATAGACGAACGCGAACAGCGTCGCGCCGACCGAGGAGTACACCTGCAAGCTGCCCGCGCTGTTGCTAAAGCCAAACCTCGCCGAAGACCTCAGCACGAGCACATCTCCCCAACGCTCTGGCGGAGCTCCCGAAGGGCCGCCGAATACAACGATCGCTTCGTACGGTCCCAGGCATGTTCCTGGCGGAAACGTGATCTTTGGCTTCTCGTTGCTCGCGACCTTCACGCCGCTCAGGTCGAGCGGCGAGGATGAGATGTTGACCAACTCCACGAACTCGTCCTCGTAGGCATCTCGTGCGCCATCGGCGTTGGCGTCCCCCGCGATCTCCTGTGGCACGTTGACCATCACCTCGTTGATCACCAGATCGCCCACGGCGGGCTTTTCGCCGCACGATTCGGGCGGTGTCATCTCCGTGGGGTCCTCCTGTTCTGGCTGTGCGACTCCGAGCGGAGGGGCATCGGGTTGCTCCTCTTCGCCGCTCGAATCTTCGCTTACAGGCTCACTCGGCGGGGAGGTCTGCGTTGTGGTCGGCGTGGTTTGCGCGGGTTCTTGCTCCATCGCCACAGTATGAGGCGTTGGCGGTTGATCCCTTGTGGTTTGTGTTCCCTCGCTCGAGGCATCATTCACGGTCGATGAGGTCTGCGAAGGTGCCCCCGCGACCATGACGACGCAACGTTCGTAGCGACAGAGCTCACCCTGGAAGCAATCATCACTCGTCTGGCACATCACGGGGTCCTGGGTATGGCAACCTGCCAGTGCGCCGAGCATCGCGAGCAGTAAAATAGCGTATCTCATGGGATCACCTCCGCGGTTTGCTCGCGTTGTGGAGGGATCGCCTCGAGCTGCTCGGACCACCAACCTCCTGTCAGCGCGTCGAGGCGCGCATCAGACTGGAGGATCTCGATAAACAGCAGCTCGCACTCCTCGCTTTGAACCGGGCGACAGGATGCATGCCTGGCGCGGGCGCGCTCTCTGTCGAAGTAGAGCTCGCTGACGCGATCGAGCAGCCTGGAGCGATGCAGCGCGAGCTGGTGCGCGTGCCTCGCGGCCTGGAGCTCGCGAGGATCGAACACCAGGGCGCCCGGATCGAGGCGCAGTTTTAGCCCATAGGTTTGTTGCGTGGAGGAGCCGTGATCGAGCTCGTTTCGGACCTGGTCGCGGCTGGCGATGGTCGACGCGCTCGACGCCCCGAGCGCGTCGAAGCGCTGATCCTCGCGATAGCTTGTCTCGCGGTCCTGTTCGCCGCGCCATCCCGCCTGCAACTCGATGGTGGGCATCAGGCCCGTGAGCCTCGCGCGTCTGGACCAGCGGTCGAGGTTGCCATCGAGCCCGTGAAAGCGAAGCGCGGCGCGATGCGTATCACTCAACACCGGCAGTGGTTTTGCGGCCTCCTGTGCGCTCGAGCGCACAGGATAAGCGACGCACAGCGCGAGCATCGCCCCGCATAACAGAAGGTGCCTATTCATCGCGCACCTCCTGCCGGGCAGCGCCCGAGCATCGCGTGGTAGGCATCGAGCACATCCCAGCGCAGATCCAGGCGCCATTCATTCTCACTGGCGCGCGTATTCGTGGACTGATGCCTGGGGCCTGCGGTGAGTTGGCGCTCTCGCTGGCGCGTGGATTGTTCGGGGGAGCGCTCGATGGCGAGCGAGACCTCGGGGATCATCGCGGAGAGTCGTGCGCGCATGCGCTGCTCGGCGTCGAGCTCGCACGCCATCGCCAGCGAGGTCCCCATGGTCGTAAGAAAAAAGGTCGACGCCAGCGCGTAAGCGGCGGCGCGCGTGTATCGGTTCGGTTGCATGAGATGCCTCCGTCGTTTGAAGTCGATAAAACGATCGTGTCGGACCTCTCATGCTGCGGAACCAGCCATGAGAGGTCCGACACGAGGGTTATCGGACAGAGAGGCATCGATGTTGTGTGGAGAGGGAGGATTTCTCCTATGATTTCTCGAAGCGTGCCTTCAGCGCGTCGAGGATCTTGCCATGCAACCCACCGAACGAAGAGCCCGAGAGCCCGAGGATTACATCTCCAGGCTTTGCCTCATTTGCGACATGTTTCACGATCTCATCCACATCCGGCATCAGCGTCGTGTTCGGGCCGAGCGCGGCGATGTCATCGCGAAGCTGTTCGATGTCGAGCAGTTGATCTTCTGGCAGCGTGTCTTTCTTCCATGGCTTGCTAAGGATCACTTCATCCGCGCCCTCGAACGCGCCAGGGTAGTCCTCTTGAAAAACCTTGCGGCGAGAGGTGTTGCTCTTTGCTTCAAAAATGGCCCAAATGCGGCGATCTGGGTAACGCTCCCTCATCGCGGAGACGGTCACGCCGACCGCTGTGGGGTGGTGCGCGAA
>Ga0208061_100042_pt1 | contig 40167 bp, 18 predicted proteins | sample DeeseametaMP0555_FD_184209 | JGI IMG/M metagenome (GOLD analysis project Ga0208061, IMG submission 184209) | Marine microbial communities from the Deep Atlantic Ocean - MP0555 (SPAdes) | ecosystem: Environmental > Aquatic > Marine > Oceanic | place: South Atlantic Ocean | collected 2011-01-23 | reverse complement strand
GTTTGCCGAGCGTGAGTGATTTGCACCCGCGAGCGAGCATGGCGAGCGCCTCGGCGCCATGAACGTCGTCCGGGGCGCGAAGTCTGTTGACCTCGACATGCTTTAGCCTCTCGAGCACCTCGGGCGTGAGCGTGAGCGCCGAGAGATCGACCTCGCGCGGGCTGTGATCGAGCAGGAGCGTCTCGAGGCGCTCACACCGCGAGAGCGCGGAGATGACTCTGTGTGCCTGGCAATGCGAGTTATCGATCGACAGCGTGGTCAGGTTCCTTAGCGAGGTAAGCTCGAGGATCGCATCGATGACTTCGCGGCTATGAGCTCTCGTGCGATCGATTTCGAGGTGATCGAGGTTCGACCACTCCGTCTGCGAGAGCACCTTGGGGAGCACGCCTGGCAACTTGCTCGCATCACCGCTCAGGCGCAACGCATTGGCCAGGCGATAGCGGCGCTTGCGCTCGAACCGGGTCGCCTCATCGAGCCACGAAGGAAGCGCGAACCTCGGCGAATCATCCCATCGCGCGATGCACTGCTCGATATAAACCTGACACTCCATGCTCGGGCGAGGGTGGGCATCGAGCCATCGCGTGAGCGCGGCCCAGCGATACTGCGGGTCCACCTCCCCGAGCCTGCCATCGTGGAGCAGGGCGCGAAGCTCTCCAAACTCGTCCCTCCTCTTCATTTTCGCATCCTCCCTTACTCTCCCTGACGACCGAAACCGTTCTGGAGCAACGAGTCGCCTCGATCCTGTCCAGTGACGGTTTTTTGCACAAAAAGTGTCAGCAAGGTGCGCGTCGCGACTCGTCACTAATGCAAGGGGTGATTGACAATGCGTATCGTCACGCTGGAAGATGCACCCACGAAAAACACTACAGATCCATATCGAGAGCATTCATGGCGGGGAATCCACCTGTGTCCGCACCTGCGGCGAGCAAGACACCACAAGGACAGCTCAAGAAGCATACGCTGACGAGGCATATTCGCTTTGATTGTGAGCGACAGCTCTTGCTCGACATCGGGCGCGACGACCCTCGCTGGCTCGCGGACACACGCAAACTCGCGCAGTCTCCAGCACAACCTCAGTCGAGCCAGGTGCTCTTTGACCTCGGGCACGCCTTCGAGCAGCGGATCTATCGCATGCTCGATCACAGGCAGCTCTACACCCAGGCGGCGCGGGATCCGCACGGCAGGGTCGACACGCGCAAGGTCTCTCCGGAAATGTGGCGCGCGCTCGCCGCGGACCTCGTCGCCAGTGACTTCGACGAGACCTTCTTGCTCGAGCATGAGTTCGACGCGCCCCACAACCTGCTCAAGCGCTGGCTAGGCGTCAGCGAGGAGGATGAGCTCCCGATCCTTGATCCTCAGCAGCAGCTTCGCCCGGATATCATCGTGCTCTCGAAGCCTGCGCGCACGATCGGACGCCGCGCGCTGACCGCGAGCGGCAAGGTCGTCGTCCTGCACGAGCAGGACGAGCGGATCGAAGTTCGGTTCGTCGACGTCAAGTACACGAACCGCGAGAGTGTTGGCAAAAAGCACTACATCGAGCTCCTCTACTACACCCATGCCTTCGCGCTCTATCTGTACGAACAGGGCCTCGACGAGCTCTTCTGCGTGCCGCTGACAGGGCACGGGATCTTGCCGCAGCTCGACGCGTCCAGCACGCATGTGTTTGACATCGAGGACTTCGACGCGCTCGTCGAGCCGATGATCTGGCGCGATCACGCACACCTGTTGTCGAGCATCGAGGGAGAGCTCTCGAAACTCTGGTCGCTGGCCCCGGTCGAAATCGGAGACGTACAAGCCAACCTGCAACCAGGATGCGTGCTCTGCCCCTACCTCGGCGAATGTCGAAAACTCGCCGGCTATGATCCTGACAAGCGCGCGAACCCCGGTGCCTCGGTGGATCTTCTGGCCTACACCTCGCTCGCTGTTGCCGAGCAACTCAAGCCCCACGACATCAAGACCGTCGAGGATCTCTCCACAGCAGACATCCCCGATCCTGTCACACCCACGCCGCTCGCGTCCGAGCGCCCGATGCTCGCGCTCAAGGCAAAGTCACTGGCGACGGGGATGTCTGCGTGGGCGAGCGAGGAGAGCGATGGGACGCAGCGGCACATGTCGATGGCGATCCCGCAGTTTGCCGACAGCGTGGTGACGTTTGCCGCCGAGAACGATCCGACAAACGACAGGGTGTTTGTCTACGCGCTCGCGGCCGATATCCGCATCAAGGATGGAAAGAGCGAGGACGGGCAACGTATGCTGCGCCCTTACGCCGAACTCCACGACAGGTTGTGGGAGGCGCTCGACAGACAGGTCAACGAACGAAACACCCCTTCTGCAAGAGCCGAGCTCGCGCGCATTTACGTCAACGCCGAGCTCGATCAGATGGTGGCGGATGGCGCTGGTATCGACCTCGATCAGCTAAAGGATCGACGAGAGCTGCGCTTTAAACGCCTCGTGAAACTCCTGAAGAGTCTTGCCAACGATGGGGATGTCTCGATCGACACGAGCAAGCAATACCAGGAGCACGCCTGGATTCGGATCGAGGTCGGGGACCTGAACAACGGCAAGGAGGATATCGACGAGCAAAAGATGGCCCGCCAGCTCGTGTTGCACGCGGTCAAGGTCATCGAGGCGATCGTACTCTACGAGGAGCTCACTTGCGGCATTGGCTCCTACACCGATGACAAGACAGGCGAGCTAAAGACGTATGTCGCGTGTCCGACCTCGGGGTTGTTTTACTGGTCCTACGACCAGCTCGAGCATATCCGGGAGCTTCTGGAGCGCCACCTCGTCTACATGCTCACCTCGAGTGATATCTATGATGAGTTCAGGCAGCTCATGGAGCTTATCACACCCGCCGAGTCAGGCATTCAGCACCACTACCGCAGCCGAAAGATCTTTGACCTGCGTCAGTTCGTCGAGACCACGGTAGGGCTGCCTCAGATCATCAACTACACCTGGCACGAGACCGCCCACGAGGTCTTACCAAACTCGCCGGTGTTCAACCGCAACTACTGGTCGGCGCACTACAACTACATGTACTTCGGAATGTGGCACTCCGCACTCGATGGCGGCAGCTTTGGCGATCGCAGGGCGCTGATCGAGCAGGCGCGAAGAAAGGCCAAGGTTATCGGCCAGCTCACCCGCACCTTCCAGGGGAGGGCGCGCAAGGAGCACGTGCTCTCGTCGGCGTCCTACGCGATGAAGACGCGCAATATTCTGGAGAAGGACCACTCCCATGACCACTTCCACTTTATCGCCAGAGCGTGGACGGCCTACAACAAGCTCGACGCCACGCTGCAAGAACAGGTCGCCGTCGATCAACGTCTGACGTTTCCCCTGAAGTCGATCGGGAAGCTCGTCGCCGCGCATGTCACAAACCTCTCCTGGGAGGAGAAGGAGAAGGAGCTGCTGCTCGAGTTCACGCTCGAAGGGCTCTCCTCGAACGTCAAGTTCAAGCCTGGCAGCTACGTCTTCTTTATCCACGAGACGCGGCGGGATAGGAAACCCTCCTGGTATGGGCAGGACACGATTATTATCGATGAGATGGAGTGGGACGCGGCGAGGTCAGCCTATGTCGTGAGTGCGCATGTGAGGTCGCACTCTTCGAGCAGCGATCGCAGCAAGGCCACGATCGCGCGGCATCCAGAGCTTTCCGCCGATGGTTGGTACCTCTACGCCTCGACGCTCGATATCTGGCAAGGGCGACTCGAGCGCGCCATCGGTGAGCGAAACCTCGACAGCAGCTGGCTCGGAGAGCGCCGTGCTTATCTGATGGGTTTGATGCCTGCCGACGAGAAACTCCTGCCGCCAAAGGAGAACAGGTTCGATCTCGCCGAGTGCGCAATGTATGCGCCGGAGTTCCTGCCATCGACAGCTGTGGAAAATGACTTCGAGCTTTTGACGCCATCGCATCCGCCGCTCGATGACTCCAAGAAGGACGCTCTCGAGATGGTGTTCCACAACCCGATGAGTTGCATCCTCGGACCTCCCGGGACAGGGAAATCACAGACCATCGCTGCGCTTATTGACGAGTACCTTTGCAGGCACCCGGAGGGTCCGGTCAAGATCCTGGTGAGCGCGTCCTCGTACGAGCCGATGTCAGTGGTGCTCGACAAGCTCCAGTCACATCGTGACGCGGCGGGCAATCCTACGCAGGCTGCGACCATCGAGAAGGTTTGGCTGCACGCGATCTCCCGAGATGGTCTCGAGCGCGATGACGTGCGCGACTTCTGCCTCGATACGAGTCACAAGCGAATGTACCTCGACGGCGAGCAGATCGAACGTCGCAAGAAATCCAGGCTCTATGAGGGGGAGAAGTGGAGGATGGATGACGAGCTACCCGACAGGTTCGTCATGTTTGGCGTCCCCTTCCAGCTCTCGCAGTTGCTTCGCAGGGAGAAGGGCTTGGGGCACTACCTGCACATCGAGCACTTTGCCTTCGACCTCGTGATCGTCGACGAGGCATCACAGATGCCCGTGGATCAGGCGACCACCTTGCTTCCATTGATCCGCCGAGGGTTTGTCGAGACGGCGCCGTTGCCCGTGCTCGATGACGAGGCGCCGCTCACAGACGCGGCGATGGTCGAGGCGATGCATACCGAGCGCGTGGTCGATGAGGATGGTAGCACCCTCGACCCGCGATACCTCACGCGCCTCATCTTCGTCGGGGATCACAACCAGCTGCCGCCCGTGCAGCAAATCGAGCCACCGGAGAAGCTGCGTGCGATATTGGAGAGCGCGTTCGCCTACTTCCAGCAACACCTCGGGGTGCCATCGACACAGCTGCAGACAAACTACCGCTCGCGAGAGGAGGTCGTGGCCTACACGAACTCGCTCGATCTGTACGAGCACCCGGTGATTCCATTCTTTGCCGATCATCCAGGAATCGATCCGCTCCCTGCGACTCCTGACCCATGCCCGGCGTGGCTCGAAAGCTTGCTCGCTGATGACTGCGTGGTCTCGGCGCTCGTACACGAGTCCCAGTTTGACACGGCGGTATCCGACCTCGAAGCCAACCTCGTCGCGGATGTGGTCTGCACGTTCTATCGCCAGCTCTCGCCGCAAACACCCGAGGAAGAGAAGCACTTCTGGGCAGAAGAGGTCGGCATCGTGAGCCCACACAATGCGCACGGGCGCCTGATCACGCGCCAGATCTATGCGCGCATGCTCGGTGACGACGCAGCTTATCCAAACAGTCTCCTCGATGGCAGCGAGCTGATGCGGGCATTGAGCGAGACGATCTACTCGGTGGAGAAGTTCCAGGGCTCTGCCCGGAGCTTTATCATCGCCTCGATGGGGATCTCGGCCACCGACCAGATCAGCGCCGAGGAGACGTTTATCTATGACTTGAACCGCCTGAACGTCCTGACCTCACGCGCGGTCAAGAAGATGATGCTCGTCGCCTCCCACAACCTCCTCGAATACGTCCCACACACGCGCCGCATGATCGGTCCTGCGGCGAGGCTGCGCGACTACGCGTATCGCTACTGCAACACGGGGGAGGCGTTCGATTATCAGGGACAAACCATCTCGAAGCGGTGGCACGATCCCACCGTGGAGCTCGAGCACCGGCACTCCGGGCCGATCCGGCTGCCAAAGGAGCTGCTCGAGGAAGGACGCCGAAGGCAGCAGAAGAAAGAATCACAGACGGCCTACGACGAGGCAGCCATCGACGCCATGCTCGAGGGCTTGCCGCCTGAGGCCAGGGCGATGCTCTTGGCGAAGCTGCAGAAACCTGAATGAACCCGAGAACACCAAAACGAGTTTTTAATGAGTAAGAAAGAAGTCTTCGATGCTGAAGCTGCCCTCGACGCCATCCTCGAGGATATCGAACTGGGTGGCTGGTCACCTCGCAGCGATTTTATCGCTGAAAAGACCGGGTTCTTCCATGGTGAATCGAAGTGGAGGACAGAAGAGAAAACGAAGCCTTTCACCGATTGGTTGCAGGACAAAGCTGCTGATGGAGAGGAAAAGAAGAACAAAAACGGTGGGCTTATTCGTGTTCTCAGGGACTCTACATCTCAGTGGGAGAGCAGCGCATTCAAGCTCCTCATCGAAAAAGGCGAGAAAACAAAAGAACTCGAAGATCTTTTAAACGAGCTGAAAAATGTTTACGACCGCCGGGGAGAGTCCCTCGCGGAATTTAGTATCGAGGATCGGTATAAGGCCACGGTGGGCCTTCGCGATGCGCTCGAGAGACTCGAGCAAGCAACGGACTATGAAAAGGGACAAAAAAAGAAGCGAAACAGTCTACCAACACCACACAAAAAGTGGCCATTGGTGACCGCGCTTCTTTCCTTTGCCTCGCCTCGTCATTTTCCCATCATTCGACCAAATAACGTGACGTATCCCTACGTCGCCAAACGCATGTTCGAAGGCATCGAGTATCAAACCGGGGCGAACCCAGAACTGTACAGGGAGTACATCGAGCGCGCCGAAGCGTTCCATGGTGCCATGGAACGCAAATTTAAAGGGGATGGCCTGGTACCACCACCCACAGGCTTGCGTTCGGTGAGTGAATGGTGGATCGGTCTCAAGAATCAAAGAACATCTGTGACAGCGCGGTGCCGCGGTTTCACCAAACTGCTCGAGGAAGGTCGCCACCTCATCTTGCAAGGCCCACCAGGAACAGGAAAGACATTCACAGCAGAGTCCATCACCAGTTATGGCCTCAGTGCTCAGGATATCGAGGAAAAAAGCAGCAAGGGTAGAGACAAGATCGTCGATCTCTCGATGTTCGATCCCGAGGACTGCGACGCTGTCAACGTCGTCAAACACTTCGTCCAGTTCCACGCGAGCTTCGACTATGAAGACTTCGTCAGAGGCTTTCGGCCGAGGATCGGAGCCAGCGGCGAGGTCGGTTTCGCGTTGGAGGATGGACCATTCGCGAAGATGGTGAGCTTCGCAGCGAGGTTTCCCGAAATCTCCTTTCTTCTTGTCATCGATGAAATCAACCGCGCTGACCTCGCGCGCGTCCTGGGGGAGTGCATCTACCTGCTCGACAGGCGGGTGAGCCATGCCAACGAAGAGAGTGAACGATGGCCTTCGATTGCTGACGCGTGGTCGGGGAAATCGTCGGGGAGCGTCTCACCAAGGTATCAGCCGACAACGACTGAAACCTCCTATGAGGATTATGACGGTAGGGAGCGGCTTCTATCGAGATTGGTGGTGCCAACCAACTTCCACCTTATCGGCACAATGAATACTGCCGATCGTTCTATCGCCATCGTGGATGTAGCGTTGCGAAGACGATTCGCTTTCATCGATTTGAAGCCAGATCCTCAAATCGCCAGAGAATACCTCGAGTCACGTAAGGAATTTGAAGGAAAGGATCTGATCGCGAAGGTCGTCGAGTGGATGGATCTGTTGAATGGGAGCGTGGATCACGAGGAGCGCGAGCCGTTGATCCGCGACGCCAGATATCATATCGGCCACGCGTATTTCATGAAGCCAACGCCTCGCGAACTCTCCACGGCCTTGCGTTACCAGCTCTTGCCATTGCTCGAAGAATACAAAGAAGATGGTCTGCTCGCGACCGGGGATGATCTCGAAAGGCTTTTGAGCGAGCTCAGGACTCTCGGAGGGGGACTGTGAGTCACTCCCTGCAAAAGGTCGGGTATTTTGAGGGCAAGAAAGCTCCTGGAAGGTACGATCCCGACGACCAAAACTTGGCATGGCACCAGATCGTCCGATCGATGATTCAGAGCAAGTTCACGAGTGCTGATGCATGGCGAGGCCTCCCGCTCGTAACGCGCTTCCGCCTCACCTCGACAAAGGGCAACGCATCCAGAGTGGGAACCTGGCCAGATCTGCTCGTGGGGCAACCCTTTGGCGACGGACATAAAAACAGAAACAAGGGAGTACCATTCCTGTTCTTCGATATCTCACCGACCTCACGATCTGTGTTGACCCTGGTTTTGTATGACTGGTCTGAACTCACGATCGAAAAACAGGCGCTCGAAGCGTTCGGGTTTTCTGCCTCTGGGTTTCACTCTCGCGTGGTTCGGGGCTCGCGACGAGGAGATGAACAAACCCTGAGGTGGGAAGTCAGCGAAAACGAGGACACCATCACGATCTCTTCTGGCAGCCTCACCAACGATGATGTCGAGCCATCTGTTGGCCGGTTCGCGTTGGGTGAGGTTTCTTTCTCGAACCACGCGATCGAAGACGCCGTAGCCTTCGAAGTGCTCGCGCTCCCGAGGCTCTCCTCATTCCGGACAACGAACCTCAAGGAGCTACCACTGAGCCTGGATGAGGGGGCAGGACAAGAGCAGTGGGAAAAGACAATCGAACAAACCTATGCTTGGCGAGGAGCGGTCGATGCGCTCCTGGGGTGGCTGGAGTTGGTCCACGGCGATGGATTTGTCGAGTTATCCGGGTATGTCGAAGCCACGACGACCGAAGATGTTAGTCCACTCGCGATGCTCCCCTTGCTCTCGTCTCTCGAAGCTGCGGCCAGCTCGCAACGAAGGCTCTACCAACGTCAACGCCGGACACTTCGTGCCCCGACAGGGACGCTGCGGGTGAGCGCTTACATGAATAACCTCGCCATCCAGCGACCCGATCGCGTGCCGGTCGAGCGCTTCGATCTTACCTGTGACACCCCCGAGAACCGCTTATTCAAAAGCACTGCGGGGAAAGTGCGTCGCGTCCTCGCGTCCAACAAGAGCGAGCTCTCAAAAAGGATTCGTCGAAGGTTCGAGCGCGTCGAATCGCAGTTCGACCGATCAAAGCCAGTGTCTCCCAACAGCGCTCTTGTCAGTCAAGTGCTCGCGCGCCCGCTCCCCGACGTCCAACGGGAGGCCACGCTTTTGTGCCAGGCCATGCTCCAGCAGCGCTACCCAGGACTCGAGCTCGACGGTGACTCATTCGCGTCCATGCGCGGTTTCGAGCTCAACATCGCCGCGCTCTTCGAGGCGGCAGCGAGAGAAGCGCTGGCGAGATGTTGCAGCGTGATCGGTGTCGAGGTCGAGGACGGCAACCACACCGCCAAGGGAAGCCAGCACGCCTCACAACAACAGCTTTACTGGCACGATGCAGAGGACCCATCGCTCGATGAAATCGGCCTGTTTCCTGGCAACAACACCCACGTGAGCTTGCTTCCTGACTTCGTGATGACCCGAGCCGACGAGGTCATCGGCATTGGTGACGCGAAGTACAAACGTTCTCAACGACGAACAAGCGGACAAAACAAAAGCCACGCACCGCTGAGGCGCGGTGATCTACACCAGCTCGTGACCTACATGGCCGCATGGCCAGAAGCCACTTTCGGTGTCGTCATTTTTCCTGGGAACCAGAATCCCGAGTGTATCCCCGAACACGCGACGCGGCTGCTCTCGGTTTTAACGATTGGTGAAAGGAAGCTCGGTGTATTTGATTTTAACGTGAGAGCTTGGAAAGACAGAGAGATCCTGTTCGAACCGCTATCGAAATGGTTGGAGGAAATCATGTCTGCGCGCCACCTGAGCGAGAGCTTGGACCCTCACAGATAGCTTGTAGAAGTTAGCCGTCCACCACAAAACTGAAGAGATAAACCTATGACCAATGATCCAACACCGGCAGCCAACACAACAGAAGAAGAGGTCGAGAAGCCTTCCGATCTCTCGCGAGCGATCGACATCTTCAACGAAGTCTCCAAGGAGAAGTTGTCCAAAAAGCTCGCTCAGCTCTCGCAGAAGATGAAGCTCACCCTGACCCTAAGAGATGGGAAGAAGCTTAAGATCGGCCTCGCGATCGAGGACAAGTCCACTGCCTACTGTTTCAAGGTCACCGTGAACCAAGGCAATGAAGCAAACACCGTCAGCTTCGATATCCGACTGACGATCAAGTCCATCCTGCAGGATGGATTACAGTTTGATTTCGGCGGTCGGTACAGAGATCGAGGAGCATATCTCTCCCAAGTGTTTGACGTGAATGTCTACGAGGCTGGTGAGGAGATCGACGGTTCAGATGAAAACCGCGGAAAATTCTTCGACTTTGCCGTGTCGGAGAAGGACTTCCTCGTCAACATGGAGTTAAAGCGGAGGCCCAATGGCTACATCCAGGAGATCTGGTTCGGGAAGGCCAGCTCCTCTCACGATGACAGGGTTCTATTCGAGAGAGCCGGGATCCCGTACTGGCCAACCTACACACCTGATGGAAGCCTGAAAATCAAGGTGCCCCAAACTCGTATCATCATTCCAGGGACGCCTGAAGAGAAAGGAGAGGTCGAAACAGATTGGGAGGTATGGGCGAGTCTGCTTATCAGCGCAGGCTTTTTGTATCTGACGGGCAATCTCTATGGATTCAATGGACTCCTTCGTGATGAGTCCAGTTTGAAAGAAGAGGTCGCGCTGTTTCCATCACGCGCTGACTACCAGCCAGAACGACCCGTCGACCTCAAGCCCAGCACCGTCCAACGAGAGCTGGCCAACCAACACGACGGACCGCTGCACATCCCGTGGCACGTCGTGGAGGCCGCATGCGCTGCGTTGAATATGGGTAAGCACGTGATTTTTACCGGACCACCTGGCTGCGGGAAGTCGAAGCTGAGCATTGTCCTGGCAAAGCTTGCCACGGATCAGGCTCCTGTCGTCGCGACCGCGTCTGAAGCATGGACATCGGGAGATCTGGTCGGAAGGTACCTGCCTGATGTTCGGGGAGGCGGCAAACTCGCTTTCAAACCTGGTTTGTTTCTTCGCGCTGCCGAGCGGAACAGGTGGCTCATCATCGATGAGTTCAACAGAGCAAACATCGACGCTTGCTTCGGTGAGCTGTTCTCTGTTCTGGCCAATGATCCTGTCGAGCTTCCGTTTGAACAAGCACTCGAGAGCGATGACGCGCAGGAACCCAACGCCAGAGCACATGCTCCTGTGAGGATATTACCCCCAGGTTTCGAGGAGGAGCTCGACACGGAAAGTCAACAGTATCGTGATTACCATGTCCCTGAGAAGATGCGCATCGTTGGTAGCATGAACGATGCCGATCGCTCGGGCCTCAACGAACTCTCCTTCGCCCTGCAGCGACGCTTCGCGATCATCCCTCTCGAGGCACCCAGGCCAAAGGTTGTTCAAACGATTATTGAAAATGGTATCGGCGCTGCTGCAAAACGCCTCGGGAAGTTCGCCTGGAAGATAGGGGATCGAAAAAACAACCCCAAAGCAAGTGTACGCATGGTTCAAGAAGAGCTGATCGCCATGTGCACTTACGAAGAAGGTACCTCCAAAATCTTCATCCCAGCGGAAAAGCGCGAAGGGAAGGGGGATGAGTCTCTCGACCAAAACCTCCCTGATGATGAATTCAAGAGCCTCGTCGCCGAGAAAGTGATTGGGGTTTCCGTCGTGCTCGATCTTATCGCGTTCGTTGGGGAAGGTTTACGCACGGGTTCCGACAACACCGTCGCCGACCACACCGCGATCAAAAAGCTGAGGTATCAAAACGATCTCCTCCCAATCATCGCAGAAGACCTCGCGCTCTCTTACCTCGCATTGGGCATTGTCTTGATGGTGTTCCCACAGCTCGAAGCGTTGTCATTTACCGCGCATGATCTCGAGAATGGCAAGCTCATCCATGCTGTCAGACGTATCTTCTGGTCCTTTAACGTGTCACGGAACACTCCTCACATGCTGAGGATCGAAGGTGATGATGACGGTTATAATCTCAGCACCGACAAGACGATCGACGAGTTCCTCCTCGACGAACTGAAGGCTCGGTTTCCTGGCTACGCTGCTCGCTTCGAAAAAGAGCTTACTGGAGTGAGGAATTGAGTAAATCAGTCGACCCAACCGAAGACTTCAATATTCTCATCGAGCAGAGCGCGTGGGCAGTGGCGAACCTGCCTACGAAGAGCCTTATCGAGGCAGTCCATTGGCTCGCTCATCAGCTCGCCCCATCGGCGAAAGAAGGAGAAGAATCTCTAACCGAGCTGACTGCCCGGATGTTGAAGGTGCTTAAACTCGACAGCCAAGAGCAGGAACGCGCCGAGCGAGCACTCATCGAACTCTTGGAGCTCGACCTTTCGGCGACGAACTCTGTTTGGGAGGGCTGCCGGGATATCAGGCGGGATACGAATTGGGCGCGAACTTATGAGCGCGCTGTGGTCACACCGCCGACCCTTTACTATAGAAAAGCCATAAACAGACAGCCTGACCACCAGCTTCGAGAAGCGTTACTTCATCAAGCTGTGCTGTGGAGAGACTTGCTCTCTTCGCTCGAACAGGAAGCTGTTTATGGAGAGAGGATCCGTGCGCTCGACCAGGCAGTGGCCTCTCATTCGCGCAACGCCAGGATGACACAACCCATAACGACGATGTTGTTGCGTCGCCTCAGTCGCCATGGCCCACAAGCCCGTGTTGTCGCTGAGAGGCTCTCGGCCCTGTATAAAGCGCAATGGCAGCAGCCATCCTCTGACGCGGTGAAGCGTTGGTTGCGCGAGTGCGCGAAGGATTGGTGGAAGGCATGTGGAAGCAATGAAAGGCGCCTCCACGGGCTATTCGAGTTCTCGATTCTCCTCTCGATCACGCGCGCCGGACACCAGTCAAGTCATTGGAAGCTCGATCATATCAGCATGGACGATGGCGGTTTTCGGGCCAGACTCATTCGTGAGGACAGAGGTTTTGTCTGTGAGATCTCGAAGCAGCCTCCTGGTGAGGATGCGTACAAGAGCATCCGATACCAGTCAGGGATGACGGCACATCAAGACGCGCGAGATTCACAACCTGACATTTGTATCTGCTTCGCGAGACGCGATGCGCTCCAAAAAAACCAGTTATTGACGTCGCTTGACCGATCTCAACGAATAACATTGTTGGGAGACTCGAAGCGAAATGGGTCGGCGGAAAAAAAGGGTGCCAACTACCTTCGAGAAGGACTGCGGACAGGGACATACTACCAAGCTGCGTTCGCCAAGGAGCTTGGATTGGAGATCAATGAAGAAGGCTTGATCGATGGCCCGGTGAGGCCATTTTTCACGCTCTTTTTTCGGCAAGGGATCGAGACCCTGTCATCCACAGAAGAGGCGATCCGCGACATCCAGCGTGGCAATATTCCACAGTTCATGTGTTATGCGCTCGAGGAAGACTTCCCCGCCCAACCCGAACATTCGTGGTCGAGTACCAAACTAACGGAGTGGTTTCACTGCCTTCAAGCTCAAGCGATCAAACACCTCGAGCGATAACACCATTCCATGCGCATGGTTGTAGCCCTCGCGCGTAAACCCGGCAGGTCGACGCAGGGACTCGTCAATGGTCACAAAGCTCTCTATGCGCGAGAGAAGCACTTGAAGGAGAAGAGTAATGGAAAGACGCAAGAAGGTAGATTCGTACATACCCGCACAAATCGTAGATATCCTGCGTGCTGTGGAGGTGGCAAAGGGCGAGGACAAGACCGCTGCTCAGGCCATCAGTGAAAACACCTACTATCGCTGGAGGCGCCAGTACGGCGAAATGGACAGGGACGAGGTCAAACGTTTCAGGGAGGCTCAAGAAGGAGAACGTGCGTCTCAAGAAGCTCGACAATCATCGAGCATGTCAGAAGCTCGCCCTCTTGCAGAGTCACGTGGTGTAGCCTGTTGACACTTTTTCACCATAACATCGCAAGCGTAACTGGGAGAGCGAGCTCTTCGAATAGACCGAACGGGTGAATCTGGCTTACAGGCGCGAATTTTTACACGAAAAGTGTCAAGAACCCCCGAGTTTTGACTCAAGAGAGTGCGCGTGCTTCTGGCCTCATGATGGAGGCTCGAGACGTGAGCGCAAAAGAGTTCACGACACTATGCCACAGGATTTCGCTCATGATCACAGTTGAAGCCATCTTGCCACGTCTACGTCCTCTTGTTTCGATTCATGCCAGCACAACGCTTGCGGACGCCTGCACCAAGATGGAGCTCGATGATGTTTCACGATTGCCAGTTTTTCGAGGGAAGGAACAGAAAGGCTTCAAGGGCATGCTTCGACGCAAAGACCTGTTCCTCAACCTGCTCAGAGACAGCAACTTCGACAGAAGTATGACTGCGATGGAGTTCGTTGGTGGCCCGGACGGCAAGACGGGGATCGTGAACAAGGGCACCTCCTTGTTCGAGATTATGGGACAGCTCGATGATATGGAGGAGATCCTGGTGGTGGATGATGAGAACAACCATATCGGCCTGATCACGGCAAAGGGAATCATGCGCTGGTGGTCGATTTACGCGCGGCCCTTCCTCGTTATCGAGCACCTCGAGCGCACCCTCAGAGATAGTGTTGCGGTCCTGTCACCGGCCCAACTTCAGGAGGTATGCAAGGCCGACTCTGTTGAAAAGCTCAGTCCCAGCTCTTACCAACGTCTTTATCAGGAGTATTGGGATATACTGCCCCTACAAAGTCTTAACAAAAGCGACGTATGCAAACGTCTTCAGGGCTTCGCTGAGTTCCGGAACAAACTCATGCACTTTCGTCTACACGATGAAGTCGATTTGAATGAAGTGCTTCGGACGCTCGCGAGTCTTGAGGGAGCTGTGCGGGCACGCACCAAACCGGAAGCATGAGCGTCACGAATTTGCACTGGCCGTTGATTGATCGGGGGCTCCACGAACAGCATCAGGCAACTAGCTTCGAGGCGTTTAACCAACAGAAACCACACGGGAACGGACTCGATTTGTGACAGTGCAATTCGGGGTCAAGCATCCTCATTTCAAAAGTGTCCAGGCTATCTATTATCAAAATAGTGTCAGCAAACCTCGAAACAAGACTCTCTACAGTTGGAAGCGGTTAGCCTCTCGAGATCGCTGGACCGAGTTCTTTTGCAGATACTTTCTTCAGATCAGAATGAAAAAGAGGTGGTGCGAGATGCTGTCAGGTGGTGACATCCCTCAAGCAAACAGTCCTTACGTACTCGTCGAGCTGTGTCGCCACCGACGCGATTTTGGCGCGACCAGCTGGCCTTCCTGCCTTCCCGATTCGAGGGGTCGAAGTTACTACACCCATGCCGCCAAGCTTCTCGGTTTGTTCGATAAAAATGGTGCGCTGACAGACAGCGCATTGGCGTTTGCATCCAACGATGCGCCGCATCGAAAACAGATTTTTTCATCAGCGTCGAAAGCCACGAGTGTTTTCGACGCGTGGCTCGAATGGGCAGATGTCGAGGACTTGGACGAGCTCGATCCGAACTCTGCCTCCGAGTTTTTGATCCAGTGTTCGAGCCTTTCACCGAGCACGGCCAAGCGCCGTGCCAGTACGATCAAGCAATGGTCGAGGTGGTCGAAAATGCAAGTTTATGAAGAGTTGACAGAAGCTTTCGAAGACGCACTGAATGGACTCGATTTGAGCTCCAGGAAGTCGAACAAATTCGATCGACCAGGTGAAATCCTGGGTCACCAGATCGGGATCGATCCAGGTCGTCTCGCGATCAAAGCGCTCACTGCCCCGAAAAATTACGGGAATCGCATCTCCGAAGCGACGCGTCACGAACCCTCCGTTTTGGTGCTCGTGAGCGATACGACCATCGATCTGGAGTATCTGGAGCGAGCTTACGCGGCGAGAGCATTGTGTCATCCTCCGACCCTGGTCGCCGAACGTGCGGGTGATACATGGAGTATCCGAGGGTGTTTGATCGAAGCGGGGTCATCCTGTTCGTTGTTTCCTGAGTCTGTCGTGCTCCGTGAAATCGAAATCGAGGATGCGCCGCGCGCCCCTCTTGAGGATATTCGAGAAGCCATCGAGTCTCTCCTCGCCATCCAGAGCGAGGCTTCTGACGACATCCTGGGCACGATCGAAGGAGAGCTTCGCCCGAGCTTGAGACCCTTCTACCGGACCAAGGAAATCAGCTCTTCCAAGCAAATCGGCAACCGGATCGGAGAAGCGCTCGGGAAAGATCCTCAGTTGCTCGTCTTGATCGCGCCGAAATCGCTCCAAGACTCGATCGAGAAAGAGATCGAGAGCACGAACAAGAATCGCGATACATCGATCTTGCTCGCGCTCGAGGACGGTGGGGTTTTCGATGTGGTCGAATCGTCACACAACGACGCTTTGACAGAACCCGACGAGCCACCTCGAGGCGAACCGACACCCACACAACCCACCCTATGGGACTCACGTCGAACCGGTGTGCTCGACTGGCGAAACGCGACCGTAGAACAGTGGAACCGTAGACTGTTCGATTACGTTTTCGCAGACGATGGCGAAGACAGCGAACCCGTCAGGAGAATCGCCGCTACAACTGAAGAGCTTCGGAATATCGTCGGTGCTCCCGACGCCGATCCCGACGAAGTGGCCGAACAACTCGCTGAGACCTTCCGAAACGCTGTACCGCGTCGAACATCCATGGATTCTCTGCTTCTCGCTTCGGGAGAATCGGAGCACGAACACATCCCGGCGAACTTTCTGCTGTTGTGGATGACGTGCTTTATCTGCTGGGGCTACCCTAACCAAAATGATGGGTCTTTCTCGGACCGGCTCAAGGAGGTTCTCGGTCGCACCACCAGTTATTCGAAACTCGAAGAGGCCTGGCTTCGTTTGGAGAAGTGGCTTCGAAACGCTTCGGGATACCGTTGTTTGGAGTTGCCGACGACGGATAACCTGAGAACTGTGATCGGGAGCTCCTACTTTCTGGCGTTCCCACACGGGCGAGATCGAAACAAACTATCTCGATTGTTGGCCGAGGCCGATTTGATCGGGCGGCAGCTTCCCGTGACCAGGGTGCTCGCGCTTCTGCTTTCCAACGAAGATACGTTTTCGCGAGACTTCAAGAAGGATCTCGAGGAATTCCAAAAGAAGTGGGAGGAAGGCCAGGATCCCGCGCTGAGTCCCTTTTGGCGTGCTGTTCAGCAAGAAGCATCGAACCCTTCGCACGAGGAAACGAAACGAAATTCAGGACGTGCGCGGTTCGTGGCTATGGACGAGGGAGATTACCTTCACCTCGCGGTCGCTTACCCGAACGATGTTGCTCCGCCGGAACACATGAAGCTCCTCGAGTACGCACCGTTAGAAGATATCGGTGCTTCGCTACTCATCGGATGTGATGGTTCCGAAGAAAGTGCTGTTCAGTACGCCTTCGATGATCTCAGCATACTCGACGGACCATCGAAGGCCGCGGTCAAGCAGGGGCTGTTTTTATTCGAAGAAGTGGAAGACTGGGAGTATCGGCTAGTCGATGGCGATGCATCGGCCGCTGACGTCGTACTATTGAAGAAAGAGCTCGAAGAGCCGTTTCGAGACGCCTTCGGCGGGAGTTACGAAGCGTCGATACTCGAGGGTTGGCTCGAAGTGAGGGGGGCCGACATCCAACCGAGCAAGGAGCCTGCATCAAAAGATCTAAAAAACATCGACCTCCTCCTCATCACGACGAGGAAACCCAAGGTACGGTTCTCTGGTGGTGTTCGGATCCCCGGAGGCCATCTCTGGTCGCGTTACACTCGCCCCGACATCCGAGCCAATGACGCTGAATCTGTCGACGTTTCCTGCAGTGGCAAGACGATGACTTGCCAACACCTCGGTGACGGTATCTGGAGCATCCCTCTCGGTCTCGTCGATGAAGAAATGTTGCCTTGCCGGCTCGAAGTCGAAGCCTTCTGGAAGAATATCGGTGAGGGCACGAGCGAGGAGACAAGTCACTCGTCGCGCGTATCGACGAAACTGTTCCATCACTCACCACGTTGGAACTACAAGCCACTCCCTGGGAAGTCGTGTCGTTATTGGCTCGAGGATTCGAACGAGATGATGCGCACGGTCATCGGGGACCAACCGATTTTATCCCGGATCACGACTCGACTCGAGCGAGAATCAGCCGACCTCCTCGAATTCGATGAAAGTCAACGCTTCGCCGGACCAGGGGTCGGAGAGTTCTCGATCGCACCCGATGCTGACCATGACTGGATGATCCTTGGCGGATTGAATCACCCATCGAAGGTTGTATTTGTCGGAGATCCGACTTCTCCGACGCCGTCAGATCACGGCTACTCTGATAGCAAGGGCGATCGAAGGCATTGGAAAGCGTGTTTCAAGAACGCAGCGAACGCCAGCGTCAAGACGGAGGTAGGCTACGAACCACTCGCGCAGTTCCCTGAAGTCGAAGAGGAGTTCCGACGACGGTGTTCGAAAGCAAAGGCGACGAAGAAACCCACACCGGTCAGGACCATTCTCGAAAACGACGCCTACAAGGACTTCGCGCGCGATCGAAGTCTTTTCCACGATTCGGTCAAAGCACATCAGGTTCTTCCTGACCTTTGGAAAGCGATCGAACTGGTCGCAGCACTCGCCGCGAATCGCAAAGGGATTTCAGCCAAAGAATTTCAAAAGATTCTGCTGGATCTCACGAAATCCGACGATTTCATCTTCGTCAATTACGTGCGTAGAGCGTGGTTCGAAATCGGAGCGATCGATGTCGCGAAACGCCAAGATAGGAGCAACATCGTTATCGTTCCGCGCAATCCGAGGCTTCTCCTGGTCAAAGATGGGCCTGCTATTTTGGGATTCGTGCACGGACTCGTGACAGAAACCCTCCACGAACGACTCGAGCAGGCGGCGAAAACGAGACAGCTCGAGTATTCGGATAAACCAGGGGTGTGTTGTTGGGTGCCACCTCTCCCGATGATTCGAGCGGATGACACCGAGGCGTTCTTCTCGATTTCCAACGAACTCGATCTCGCCAATCCGACCTGGGTCGAGTGGCCATCATCTGGAACGCCCGCGTACCTGGAGATCTCGAATACGACGCTCCGAACAACACCCCCACCTGTCTACAAGGTAGACGCTTGTTGGAATTGGGAGAAATCGCGATTCGACCGCTTCGAAACACGCTCGGACGATGGCGGGGTGGTCATCGAGAGGAGACGGCATTCCATGCGTCCGGATGTTTTCGTCGTCGATGACGGCGCTGGAACGATCCGATGGACGTATTCGCGGACATGGGCACTGCTCGAGGCATGGAAGTATCGCGAGGGCTCTCCGTTCACGAAGGGTGCAGAAGGTGACCTCGTCTCTACAGGCAGAGACCCCGCACACCTGCCACTCCCAATCGCGCGAATCTGTACGATTCTCGGCTCACGATGTCCCGGTCCCACGGGATCGAAAGAAGCGCCCACGTATACATATCCGCTGGGAAAGACACTCTTTGACCGAATCACGAGTATTTTCCCCGAACATTGGCTCGAAGGAGACACACACTGATGCAAGACCCCATTGGAAGCTTTTGTCGTATTCGAGACTTTTTCATCAGCTACCTGGATACAGCATTCCGTATCGCTGACCCGGCTGTCGCACGAGAACGTCAGTTGTTGCTCACGAAACCTGGCACCTTATGCGCAGAGCCACTTATCGAGCCTGTACTGCGTTACAAGCCTGAGGTGCACGAGAACGGCGACCTGGGCTTTCAGGATATGAGACTCGGGCTGTCCGATACAGGTGAAGTGCTCTCCAGAGAAGACTGGAATGCCTTTGTCGATCTCGTGCTCGCTGGTCTGTTTCCTTCGACTGGCGAGAGTGCGCTCGACCGCGTCCCGAGATTTAGTCCCTACGAACATCAAGTGCGTCTTCTCCGCCGAGGCATCCGAGAGGGTACGCCAGGCGTCGTCACATCGGGCACCGGTTCGGGCAAAACCGAGTCATTCCTCCTTCCACTCTTCGCAGCCCTCACGAAAGAAGCTCGTCGATGGGATAAACCTTCAGACGATTACCTGAGTCATCCGTGGTGGCACGATCCTGAGACGGGCAGACCCTACGAGAAGAAGGATAAGAAAGATCGCACCGTCATTCGCTTCAATGCGATTCCTCTGAGCAAACGCCCGACGAAGAAGCATCCACGCGCGACACCTTTCACTGCCCACAGAGCCGGCGAATCACGCGGTGCTGCGATACGAGCGATCATTCTTTATCCTATGAATGCGCTCGTCGAAGACCAAATGGTCAGGTTGAGAAAAGCGCTCGACTCGAAAGAAGCCCGCGAAGTCATGGACCATCACTTCGATGGCAACAGGATCTTTTTCGGGCGTTACACAGGAGCGACTCCGGTCACGAACCATCACGAATCACCGATCCTCGAAATCGTGACGAAGACGCCGGATGGAAAAGTATGGTTTCCTGAACACAAAAAAGCTGACGAAGACGGCTTCGTGAAACACGAAGATATTCTCGAGTCGGAGCGCTCTCGGAGGGAGCGACAGTTAACCAAACTCTTCGACACCATGGTCGAGCTCGAGCGAGGCCAGCGCGAGGCCAGACTCGCAGCGGTCAGTCACGAGAGCCAACGAAGGCTGGCCGAAGCTATCCAGAAAACACGAGCAGAAGGCATTGTCCTCTCTCCAGATGTCTTCGTGCGCCTGGCAAGGGAAGCCGGCTGGCATCGGTTCGATAGACTGCTCGAAGCAGCACGCTCGGTCCTCGAAGAAAACGACCTCGATGCTATCCGGCCAGAACTCGAACTGCTCGCCAGCTCTAGCAACGCACCGGACGGAGCTGCCTCGGCGTTTTGCGAGGACGATACTCCGTTTCTCTTCCCATCCACTGATGGGAGCGAAATGACGAATCGTTGGGATATGCAGGAGACTCCTCCCGACATTCTCATCACGAACGTCAGCATGCTCGGCGCGATGTTGAATCGAGAAGTCGAAGAAGGGATGTTCGAGAAGACGAGGGCGTGGCTCACCGAAAACGATGACGCTTACTTCTACCTTATCCTCGACGAGCTGCACTTGCAGCGTGGATCGGCCGGAACCGAAGTCACATACCTGTTGCGACTTCTTCTTCATCGCTTGGGTCTCGCCGACCCGAAACACCGACACAAAGTCCGAGTGTTGGCATCGAGCGCATCGCTTCCAGCAGATGAATCCGATCCTGCGGCGAGGGATGCGAGCGCGTCATACCTCTGGGATATGTTCGGTAGGTTCGGCCTCGGGAAAACTGACTCTCTCGATGAAACGGAAGGGAAGGAAAGATGGTTGGATGCCATTTCCGATGGACAGCCATTTGTCACGCCTGAAGACAACACGTCGAAATGGCATCCGGAGCCTTTTCTCTCCTTTCTCGAAGTCCATGAAAAGCATGCTCCCTTCGGAAGAGATGGCACTCTCTTCGCTGTTCCATTGGGTCGACACGACGATATCGATCAGGCATGGAGGGGCATCGCGAGCGAGATCGGTGTCGAAGGAGCGGAGCTACCGCTCCTTGTCACTCGCACGATCGAGACTGTCTCACAGCGTCTCCTGCACGCGTGCAACGACGGAGAGAGGTTCCGAGCAAGGAAGGGATCTCACCTTCTCGACCATATCTTCGTAGAACATGACCTGGACAAGGGCCTCGAGCTATTGCGCGCGTTGACGATCGTCCGCGGTTTCGGAGATGGATTGGGCCTCACCCTCGCGCCTCATGTCTGTTCTTTCAGAGTTCACACGTTCTTTAGAAGCATCGAAGGTTTGTATGCCCCGGCGTTCGCTGGCCTGGGGTCTCCAGAAACACCAGGCATGGAACGAAAGGTCGATGTAGGTCGCCTGACAGTCGACAAGGCTCCGAGGTTGGAAATCGGGGAGAAGAACGTGCGCCTCTTCGAGCTCGCGTATTGCGAATGCTGTGGCGAGCTCTTTCTATCAGGTTTGACAAGTGAGAAATCTCCATCCGGCACCGTCGAATTGTTGCCGACAGAACCTTCTCTCGAGAGTCTTCCAGACCAGGCTGCATCACAGCGTTTCGACGAGCTCACATCCAGCAATCACGCCATTTTCTGGCCAAAGTGCTCTCCCGAGCCTTCGGTGCCTGAAGCCAAGACAACATCTGGAAAGAAGAACCCGAACTGCCACGATAAGTGGATAAAATCATCGTTGGAACGCGCGACGGGGGTCATTTCTGTCAAAAAGAGGGGATCCTGGGAAGAAGATACAGAACGCTACTGCAATGGATGGCTCTACAGACGCAGCAAGGGCCAAGACAAGCACAAGCGCAACAAGGAAGGGGCTGGAACCAATGTCCCGTACGCTTGCCCCAAATGCGGGACTTCCTATTACAGTCGCATCGATACGAAATACAGACTCTCGCCGATCCGAAACTTTCGTGCCGGTTTCGGGAAGACGACTCAGCTTATAGCAACCGAGTTGTTCGACGCCCAACGCACAGCATCGCGGCACACAGACAACGCAGCAAAGTTGGTGTCCTTCTCTGATAGTCGACAGGATGCCGCTCGTGCTGCGCTCTCCATCGAAAAGAACCACCACCAGGATTTGAGGCGCGAGATCTTGGTCGCGAGCCTTTTGAATTACCGCGACTCGAAGAGGGCCACACCAGCAGAAATCGAAGCACTCGAGAAAAAGATCGCCAAGTACGAGCTTTGGAGCAAAGACGAGGACCCTGATCTCGTCCAAATGGCGAACAGGGCCTTGCCTGGCGAGCGAAAGAAGCTGAGAGACTTACTCGACAGCAGCATCGCTCTCGCGGATGTCATGGAGCCCAATGATCTCGCCTACCTCGCTGCCGAAAACCTGGAGCTGCGTCCACTTATCGCGCGCTTGGCAAACCTGGGAGTTCATCCATATGACCCTTCCGGGAGGGAGCGTCCTGTTGGCGGTTCGGGGGCGAAATCGAAGCGATTCTATTGGACGAACCTCTTCGACGAACAACGTGACGGATTGATCTGGTCGAACGAAGCCGATTCCGAAACCGCGCAGGTCATGTACGAAGCGAGGCGAGATCTTGTCGAAAAGACTCAGATGCTTTTGGCCGAGGTCATCTTCAGCAAAACCTACTTCTCTCTCGAAGAGTCGGGTTTGGGGTATCCCACGGTCGGTCGACACGATGGCTTGACCGAAACCGATCGACAAGAGCTCGACGCTCTCCTTCGGATCCTCGCCGATGCATATCGTTACAAGCCCGATCCCTATGGAGGCCATGACGATGAGGGGAAGCCAGAATGGAGAGCTTGGGGCGAAATCACGAGCACGAGAGTCAAAGGAATCTTCGATAAGATCTGGGGCGCGGCTGCCGCTCGTGAGGTAGAGAAGCGGCTCGAGAAGCTCGGTCAATATTCGCACTCCGGCGGTATCATCAAACTCGGTAGCCTGCGGTTCGAGATGACCGCTGAAGACAGCGAATACGTGCGGTGCACCTCGTGCGCCAGGGTCCACCTCCATCGAGGTTTGGGACACTGCACGAGATGTGGCGAGGTGCTGGAGTGGAGCGAACAAACCACGAGAGATATTCGTGAGTTGTGGTCGACGAACTTCCTGGCTCGAAGAATCAAGCGCAGCGAACAGGATGCGCTCGGTGCATTTCGTCTGCATTGTGAGGAGCTTACTGGGCAGACCGAAGACGGCGCCCGTCGTCAGCAAACCTTCAAGGGCATCTTCCTACCACGACTCGAAGGGGCATCAGGGGATGCAGATAATGATGATGCTCCCCTTGTTTTGACGGACATGAAGTCGCTGGATAAAAAGCGCATGGAGATCGATCTACTGACGGTGACAACGACCATGGAGGTCGGTATCGATATCGGTCCTCTCCAATCGGTGCTTCAAGCCAACATGCCTCCACAACGTTTCAACTATCAACAGCGTGTCGGGCGTGCAGGCCGCCGCGGACAAGCGTTCTCCATGGCGCTCACGATATGCCGCACGAGGAGCCACGATGTTTACTACTTCAGTGAGCCCGAGAAGATCACAGGAGACACGCCCCCACCCCCCTTCTTGACGCGCTCACTCGAACCGATCGCGAGGCGTTTTCTTCTCAAGGGATGGTTGTGGAAGGCCTTCAAAACATTGAGAAGCGAGGTTCGAGAGTCTGATGGGGTAGTTTATCCTGCCGATCTACAATCTCCTCCTGATATCCACGGCGAGTATATACCCACGACGCATCTCGATCCCTCGGCTCCGAACAGCAACGAGTGGTGGCGACGTATTCTCGAAAAGCTTGAGGAATCGAAGGATTTCGCGAGCGAGCTGGAAGCACTCATCACGGACGGAGGTCCTCCTCTTCGAACGCCCTTCGATGAAAACGATGTGGAGAACGCGTTGCGGGGAGCCTCCGCTGCGTCGAGGCATGGCAGTTTGGCACATGACCTTGCCGAACTCGGTGACCTCCCGATGTTCGGCATGCCCACGAGGGTCCGAGATATGTACCTGCGCCTGCGGTCGCGTGGAGGTAGACAGGAGTGGAGCAAGGTCGATCGCGATTTGGATCTGGCGATCTACGAATTCGCGCCGGGTTCGACCATGGTGATCGACAAGGCAGAATACCTCTCGATCGGCTTCACCCCCGCGCTCAGCGAGCCATTCAGAGGAAAAGAAAAGAAGATCGTTGCCTTCAACAATACATCTTTCGGGTCGCACTTCGAGTTGGCCGAGTGCCCGGGTTGCCACGCATGGACCGAATTATCAGACGGCCAACAAAACGAGTGTGAGGCATGTGGTCACGCGCTCGAAGGTACCGGGCATCATTGCGTCGTCCCGAATGGGTTCCGGACAGACTTTCCCTCGTTCCCGAAAACACACGAGGATGGTGACGATCGAGGTATTCGACACCGTTCGATCCATGCGGAAGGAAAATCGATCACGCTCTCGTCCACATCGGGTTTCGGGCATGATGCGAATTTCTCGCTCGATCACACTCACGATCAAAAAGCGCGTACTTTTCGCATCAATCGCGGTCCTGAAAATGACGAGGGCGAGCGTGGATTTATCGTTGTCGAAGGGAAACAAGAGCTACCGAAGAACCGAGGAGGGGAGGTCGAGCTGCCATCGCAAACGCTCGATCACAGGTATGACGGTGACAAGCGAGCACCAGGGTTCTCGCCAGCAGGGCATGCACGTACAGAACCTGTGTGGTTGGCAGCACCGAAGACAACCGATTCACTCTACCTCTCGCCGACTCGGTTGCCTGACTATCTCGCGATCGATAACCTCCCCAGCAGGAGCGATACGAACGCCGATATGCTGGATCACGCGAGGTGGTCTGGGGTTCGAGCAGCGGCCTTATCGGCGACGTTCATCATCGTCGGCAGAGCCGCGATCGAATTGGATGTGGACCCGGATGAATTCGATGTATTGGAACCGAGACTCTACGGCGATGGTGACAGAAAGCCCCTCTTGCATATCACCGATCATTTGGTGAACGGTTCTGGTCTCTGCGCGAAACTGAACATGAAGAACATGTCTACCGATCGCGCGATGATCGCGGATTTGATGGCGAGCGTGCTCGAGGACACGAGTGCTTATCCACTGGATCGCTTCCTCGCACCCGATCACAACGGTTGTGACGAGTCTTGTTACAAGTGCTTGCAGCGCTACGGAAACAGCCCGTACCACGCCTTGTTGGACTGGCAACTGGGGTTGGCTTTCATCCGAGCCATGTTAGACCCGAGCTACGAGTGTGGTCTCGATTCTGATTACAGCGCTCACGAATTGGAGAGATTTCCTGCACTGGCCAAACGACTCGCCGACGAGATGAACGATCGCTTCGGACGAGATTCGACAACCCGTACGCGCTTCGGAAGCATCGAGGCTTTCCGGATCGAGTTGCCGAAGGCCAAGAGCCTCAGTCCCTGGATCCTCGTCGCTCACCCGTTGTGGAGAACGAATGTGTCCCCCGACGAACTCCACCCTACGTTGCAGGAGGTTTTCGAAGCCGCCAAGGACGAAACGGACACCAAATCCGCTCCTATCTTCTGGGATACCTTCAACCTGGCTCGTCGACCCGGATTCGTGCGAGAAGAAATCAAGAAGGGGTATTCTTCATGAAACCGAGAGATTACCCGATCGAATTGCCAGAACCACGGCAATTCGTAGCGATTCGGAAAATGCTGCCAGTGTCTGCTATCGCTTCGGTGGAGAGGTGCCCTGTCCCTATGATGGTAGGAGCTCCGAAAGAGCCGGACATCTTGGCTCCCTCGGTATTAGCGATCCTCGGAACAGTGATCCACCATGTCAAGGGACTGTGGCGTACCCGTGGGGTAGACATGCCGTTCTCGGGAAGAGACGCCGTGGATGCGATCGAGTTACTTTACGAGCGAGCACTCACAGAAGCACATGACATACTCGTCAGTGATCCGACCATCGCGCCACTTGTCCCTTTATCGAAAGCGATCGAATACTCCGAGTACGAGGCCCGGCTCGATGCCATGCGACGATGGGCTTGTGAAGGCGTCGATAGGAGGGACGTCGAAAAGGGTGTAGACCCGCTGGATTTACGGCTGTTCTTTAAACCAAAAGACACCTGTCTCGAAAACACACTCGAGACAGGTATAGAGCCGTGGCTCGTCGCCAAAGAACTCAGACTCGTGGGGCGTCCAGATCTGCTCGTCAAACATGATGATGGCTCATATGAAATCGTCGATGACAAGACAGGTCATGCGTTGTTCCGCGGCAAAGTCAAAGAACACTATGCCATGCAATTGATGCTCTATGCCCTCATGGTCGAGACGTGGGAAGGTGAAGAAAAGTCCATCGATCTAAAAATCGTAGGAGAGCATTCTCACACCGTCGATTGGGATCAAAAGTCACGCGAAAAAGCACGTGAGTTGGCCAAAACGGTCGGATCTCGTTTTCCCGACGGCAAAAAACATCCTGTCGATAAAATCGCCAGACCAGGGATCTCCTGCCATCGCTGTCGTCTACGTGTGCGATGCGAACAATATCGCAAAGCAGCGGAACGTTGGTGGGGAGGTCATGAAGAAGCCCCCGATTACATACCTTATGACACCTGGGGTGTTGTCCGACGCGCGAACCCGCGTGTTGGCCTTACAGATCTCGAACTGGAAGATCCTGCTGGCCGCACGATCAAGGTCAAGAGAGTCAGACAAGAGCACGGCCTCCCTCCAAATATTGTCGGAAAACGGGTTCGGTTTTTCGGGCTCGAACCGGCACAAGACACGATTTTGCACTCGAGACGACTCTTACCGACGAGTTGGTTCGAAGTTTCGAATACCAGAAACAAACGCGATGCTCTGATGACCCGAGTATTTATCGAGGCCTGAGTTCGAGCACACACTACCGGTTCAGGCAGCCAGCCGAGCACAGATTTGACGGCGCCTCACCGGGCGAGGCAACTTCGAGAGCGTGGAGGTGTGTCTGAGCTCGAAAAGCCGTACCAGGTAAAAGTTAGTCGGTGTCATGGGGTGGTTGATACCAGACCCCGGTTCGCCTAGCCCGTTATGCACAAGCGACAGGCGTCATTATCTCAAGCGAGCCGTGGGACCGAACCTCGTGGTAGACGCTCGACCACTCGTTGCATATCGAGCGCAGCGTACCACCAGCTCACGCGCCGACGGCAGTGTGAACCTGCCGAGCGCCTAGAGTCGCCCGGTCACCAATCATCCTCATTAACGCTCGCGGGTCCTGCACTCGTTCCTCATGAAGGTGCCATCAGTGTGAGATGCTCGTCCAAACCATCGAGAAAACCCTCACGAAAATTGAGACTGCTACTCCTCGCTCTCTTGAGGAAGCCTGCCGTGGCTCGATGGGACAGCGGTGTCAGTGGATAATTCAAGAACTCCGAGAGTGGCTCGTGCTGCGAACCGAGTGGCCACATCCCCATGTCGACCTCGTATCTCTCACCAGCTCTACCCCAGGCAGAATTGGGCCAGCGACTCCCTTCCGCGATTTCGTAGCCCCCATGAACGTAAGAGACTGGGTTGAGTAGCCGAAAGCCCAACCAATCAGCGAGATCCACCGTCACGGCATTGCCGACATAACTCCATCGACCTCGATCGGTCACATGACCGGCCTCGACGGCGGGCTTCGTCCAGTCTTCTGCGAAACCTTGAAGCCGTTCGGCGTCTCGAATGTCTGGCTTGCCGACGATGTTCGACTCGGGAAACCAGATGGCCGGTGGAGAAGGGATTCCAATCGTCGAGCCCTTCTTGAGAGGAGGCGTCGCTTCGACCCCCCAGCCGAGTCCTCGCTTGCCTTCCGTCCAGTAGAACCCGAAGGCGTCTCCATCCTCGGGCAAGTCCGAATCGTCAGCGTCGTCTGCGAACAGGACCGTTCTGGGATCCTCTATTTTCGAGGCGAGCAGAATGACGCGTTGGCGACGTTGAGGCAGCCCGAAAGAGCGTGTATCCAACACTCGATATGCCCATGTGTATCCCATGTCTTCCAACGAATCGGCGAGGAACGACATAGCTTTGCCCTTGTCCAGCGAAAGCATGAAAGGAACGTTTTCGAGCAATAGCCAGGTGGGATCGTGCTGCTTCAGCAGCCTGAAGACTTCGCCGACCAACCCAGACTGCGCACCACTGATGCCAGCGGTGCGACCGGCCTGACTCAGATCCTGACAAGGGAAGCCTGCGGCGAGTAGATCGATCTCGGGCAGTTCGTGAACGTCGCACACATCACCCACAACCTCTGCATCCGGGAAATGAGCTTGAAGGATGGCTCGAGCTCCCTCGTTCAGTTCGCAAAGGAGTTTCGCGTGATGCCCATGTCGCGCAAAGCCAGACTCGATTCCACCGATCCCAGCGAAGAGTCCTGCGACGGCGAGGGGCTCTCGACTCGGGAGTTTCATGGGCTCGAACTCACTGAAACCAAGCACTTGCTGCTCTGCATCGTTCCGATCCAACGTCATCATACCTTCCATACCTTGTTGTCCCCGATCTTTTTCGTGCCGAGCGAAAATGCGAGCGGCTGTACGTCGAACGACTCTACCACACCTTACCTGCTCATTCTAGCAGTCAGGTTCCTCCAGCGGAACCATCCGACACCGAGCGCTCACATGACGAGCAACGGCAAAAATAACGTTCGTGCTCATGTACTTACCTTCTGGTGTGACAATGTTTGGTGCTCCTCTGCACGAGAGATTCGATGAGTGACAAAGGTGAATGGCTCATCGACGAAGCCACCCGTAAGAACCATCCGTGTTCGGTTAAGCGCATGAGCAGATATCATGCGGCATAGCGAAGGTCAGAGCAGCGAATGAGAGGATCTTCAGGACGCTCGCGAAAGTCATTGGGATCGCGCGTCATCTGCTCGAAATAGTCCAGCGAGGAGCGCCTTTCTTTCGAACGCCAGGGGAGGCTGATTTCCTCGAGCAATCCTTGCCCCAGCATCGCCAGCGTGCGCATCCCTCGGCTCACCGGATACCGACCTGATGGATGCTTCCTGCGCATTCGTTCACACAGCCGCCCCACCAGTCCGTAGGCCAGCAGCACCGCATATATCCTCAGCTTCACGAGGTGCTCCTTGGCGCTCGGTTGCTCGTCGAGGTGCCCATCTGACTTCAAGTGCGAGTACATTTTCTCCACCTGCCATCGCATCCGGTAGAGCTGCCCGACCTCCTCACCCGGGTACGTCGAGAGCGGCAGGTTCGTCAGGTAGGTGTGATACTTCCCCTCCTCGCTCCTCACCGCCACGAAACGGCATCGCACCGTGCGCTTCGTCTTGCCCTTTCCGCTCGAGAGCTCCACGACGCCCTCGATGACCTTGCGTTTGCTTCTTTTGAGCGCGTGTTTGACCTCCATCCCCACGAGGTTGCAGTGCGCGCCGCTGCCTGTCTCGAACACCTCCAAAAGCGTCGCCGAGAGGTTGCTCTTGGCTCGCGTGAGGAAGTAACCGCCTGCCTTGTCGATCGCATGAAATGTGGCGAAGTCGTAGTAGCCCAGGTCAAAGAGCAGGAGCCGCCGGTTGCAAAATCGACGGATCGTTTTGAGGCCGATGAGATCGTGGGTGTTTTGGTCAGTGAAAGTGACGCGGTGGAGCTTGAAATCGAGGACGTTGACGGTGGTGTGGAGCTTGAGGGCGCTCTTCCCGTTCTGGCATGCGGCCCATGTGTCCTCGAGCGCTTTCCTCAGCGAGACGACGGTGGAATCCGTGGCCAGCACCTGGTCGAAGTCCTCGGCGTGGTGCTCGAGCCAGTGAGAATGGGCGCGTTGATTGGAACGGAGCATGCGCTCGAGCAAGCGGGCGAAGAGCGCGGTGATGTCGGGTGTGAGGCGCTCGTAAAAGGAGGAGCGCGCGAGTGTTTTGGCGGTGATGAGGACGTAGAGTCTGTGGAGTGATGCGAAGGAAGAGGTGGGCGCGCTGACCATGCCCAAAATCAGTGTCCAGACGAGCGGGACAAGGCACACCCTTCGCTGGCGCTTGATGATGCCGAGGGATGCCGCCTCACGCTCGATGAAATCAGCGGGCAAGAAGGTGGTGACAAGTCGCGCCAAATCGCTATGATCCATGGAGAAAGCCGTTTTGTGGGTTTTGGAAGCTGTAGTAACTCCCAATTACCCCAGGACGGCTTTCTTTTTCAACCACTTACGCCCTTATCCGAACACCGATGCCGTAAGAACATGAAGAGTCTGCTCGGATCACCAGATCTGGCAAACGTCTCGAAGGGTTGAGCCTTGTTTGTCCATGGCTGTTCCTGGCATCATCATGATGGACTGCTCGAAAGCAATGGTCCCAATGTGGAACAGGGAAAAACGTTCGCCAAGTTTCGAAGAAACAGAGAGCGAGATGCGAAGAAAATCGAGCTGCTCGAAGTTCAAAACTTGCGGGTCATGGTTATTTGGGAGTGCGAACTAAAAGACCTGCAAAAAACAATCAACCAACTATCCAAACACCTCAAAAAACCAATGAAAAAAAGCCCTAAACGTTCGCTTTTGGATGAACTCGATGAGGTCATGGAACCGCTCGCGGAAAATTTAGGTTCGACAGCTACAAACCACCTCAATCCACTCGTTGAATGGTACGGCAAGTTATTGAATTTGAGTCCTGATAAAATCAGAGCCAACTTCATCAACACATCCGGTCGAGTTTCACCAGGCCTCCACACTCCCGGTTCCCTGAGGCCTGATCCACCATATCTCGTGATATGCGTTACCAAGGAAAGAACTCTTATTGAACAAATCACCACCAAAGCAAAAAAACTCGTCACCCTTCCAGTTAGTTATGCAAATACCATCGCAATTCAAGCGCCTCTCAGTGATTCAGACGATAGTTGGGAAGTCGCGTCTGTCATTCACACCAAAGAAAGCTACTACGGCTCCATCCTTGCCAAGAAGTTCAATGACGCAAAAAACCTCGAGGTCGTTTCACCGCTGGAACCTGGGCTCGTACACGGACTCTGGAAAAACGAACTTTGGAGATGGTGGTGCGAGCAACTCACGGCTCTGAACATCAATACGAATGGTGAGAAGCCCGCACCACACAAGCCACTGCTTGTCTTGTACCTTTTGCAACAGGCGCTCGAGGGCGATGGGGCTCCAGATAACTTTCCATTCAATATCATCAAAAAACCCATGGTCAAAGCGCTCGAGCGCTTCAACCACTCCAACACTCATGAGCCAAAATACCCCTTCTGGCACATGCGCAACGAGGCATTCTGGGAGCTGGAAGGCCCGGAGATTCCTGACCAAAGCTACCCCCCGAAGGTGGGCATCCTGCGCACGTTGAGTGGTCGGGTCACCGAACCGTACTGGTCATACCTGAAGTCGCACCCGGTGGCGGTGCGGGAGCTCGCAGCGCTGGTGGCGCAGACATACTGGGATGACCCGGGCGAGCAGCGTGAGGTACTGACGTACTTCGGGTTCGAGGATGTGGCAGCGGACGCGGATTCGGAGGAAACGGTCGAGTCCGTGGCGCCCGAGACGAACTTGGCGAGGATCACGCATACGTTCAGGGACGCCGTGTACAAGGCGAACCTGAGGTTCGATGAAGACCTGGTGCGCGCGTTCGTGGCGAGCCTGGTGACGCGGCGGTTCGCGATCCTGACGGGGTTGTCGGGATCGGGAAAGACGCGGCTGGCGATGGCTTTGGGGCAGTGGTTCGGGCAAGGCAAGTACCGCGTCGTGGCCGTGCGCCCCGACTGGACTAGCGCCGAGGCGATCTTCGGGTACGAGGACGCGCTAGCCGCCCCTGACGCACAGGGCAGGCGCGCCTGGCATGTGCCCGACGCGCTGGCCTTCATGCTCGCGGCTCGCGACGACCCCGCGCACCCCTACCTGCTCGTGCTCGACGAGATGAATCTCGCCCACGTCGAGCGCTACTTCGCCGACGCACTCTCCGGTATGGAATCAAACGAGCCTGTACTGCCTGATCTCACCCGAGATGAAGACGACAACTGGCGCATACACGCCAAGCGCGCGGCACGAACGGTCATGCCTGACAACCTCTTCATCGTCGGCACCGTCAACGTCGACGAAACCACCACCATGTTCTCACCGAAGGTCCTCGACCGCGCCAACACCCTCGAGTTTCGCGTCAACGCCAACGCACTCAGCCTCGACATACGACCACCTGAGGCGTGCAAACCAGGCAAACCAAAGCTCGTCGCAGGATTACTCGCCATCGCGCGTGATCCGAGCTGGCACCTCGACGCGGCGAGCAAGCCGGAGTGGCTCGATGACCTCGTCGAGCGGCTGCGCGAACTACATCGGATGCTCGATGATGCCGGGTTCGCCTTCGGGCACCGCGTCTTCTTCGAAGCGGTGCGCTTCGCTACGCTCTACCATGCCGCAGGTGAGGCGAGCGAAGACGCCGCGCTCGATCGAGTGGTGCTCCAGAAGATGCTGCCACGGATCCACGGCGCGCGCCGACGGATCGAACCCATATTGTGCGCGCTCGCCGCCTTTTGCAACGACCCCAATGGCGAGCGTGACGCATCGTTCGATCCGCTCGCTTCACATGAGAAGGAGCCCACTCTGCAGCACTCGTTCGACAAGCTCCAGCGGATGACGCGGGACGTGCGCGCCAACCAGTTTGCCAGCTTCTCGGGGTGACCATGCCCTCCGTCTCACGCGTCAACATCCCTCTGGATAGTTCACCAGGCGATTCTCGGTGGCGACTGGTCCTGGAGTTGCTTCCTGCGCAGTCCTCCGAGCAGGAGGTTCTTCCGTTGCTCCTCGACGAGCGGAACGTCCTCGGGGCCGCTGAGGATGCCGCAGCGCCCATTCAATTACTCGAAGACAGCGAATACCGCTACCGAGTCGAGGGCCCCGGCCAGCAGTCCGTACGTGTGCATCCTGACGAGGTGTTCGATCCCGACAGCGAAGACGGTCGCACCGGGCGACTGCGCACCCGGCTGCGTACGGGCTCGGTGCTCGTGCGCGTCATGGTCGAGGACACCACGGTCGGGCAATGTCGGCTCGAGGTGCGAGCGCGAAAGCTCGGTTGGCGCGACGAGTATCGGTGGATGATGCGCGATCTGACCCGCTCGCTCACCGAGATCGTGCTGCAACGCTTCGCTGCCTCCGAGGTGCTGCTCACCCCCGACTATAGCCGTGAGCCGGCCACGCTGTACCAGCGCTTCGCACTGCTGGCGGCGCTGCTTGAGGACGACGCGCTCACGGGCGCCATCGAGCATGTCATGGCGCGCCCACACACCGCCTGGCGCGCTGTGCGAGAGGAGCAGGCGTGGGATCGCGGGGCGGCCAGCTCTTCGGACCTAGCGCGCCAGATCGCGCGGGGTGGCCCGGGGCGCCGCGCACCAGATCACCTCCCCATCTCGAGGTTGCCGCGCACCCACTTTGCGCGCCGAGACGTACCCGACCGGGACACACCGCCCAATCGCTTCGTGAAGTTCGCGCTGCAGGGCTGGTTGAGGCTGGTAAACGAGGTCGAGGACGCCCTGGAGCTGGAGACCAGGAAAGAAACAGCTCCGGTGACGCGAGGACGCCTCGAGGTTGCGCGCGCCCGGCGGCACCTCGAGGCGCTGCTCGCGCGCCCCTTCTTCGCCGAAATCGGCGCGCTCGATCGCTTCCCCGGCGAGGACACAGTGTTGCAGCAGCGTGCCGGGTACCGCGCGGTGTTTCGCGCGTTCTGGCAGAGCGAGGTTGCTAGCAAGCTGACCTGGGAGTCATGCGAGGATAGTTACCACAGCGGCCAGCGCGACGTGGCCACACTGTATGAATACTGGGTGTTTTTGACGGTACTTCAGGTGGTCGAGTCGCTGTGCGATGCGTCCGTGAACCGGGACGCGCTGTTCACGCCTAGCAAGGCGGGGCTGACGCTCCGACTCGCTAGGGGCACGCACCTTTCCTTCACAGGTATGGCACACGCCGGAGGGCACCCGGTACGAATCGATGTCCACTACAACCAAACCTTTTCGTCTGGCGCAGGCTCATGGACTGCGCAGATGAAGCCCGATGTCGCGCTATGCCTGACGCCGCAGGATCAGGGGCCGGGGCAGATGGAGACCTGGGTTCACTTCGACGCGAAGTACCGCGCTCGCGACCTCGGCGAGGATGAGGTGACGCGATGGCGACGCGATGATCTGATCAAGATGCACGCCTACCGCGACGCGATCGTGCGTTCGGCCGGGGCGTACGTACTCTACCCGGGTGAGCGAAGCAAGAACCTGCCACGTCATCACGAGCTCCTGCCAGGCTTGGGTGCCTTCGCGCTGCGTCCGACCGCAGGCGGCGAGGCCAGTGGCGTCTCGATGTTGCGCGGCTTCCTCGCCGGGGTGCTCGAGCACGTGGGCGACCTTTACACCCAGCGTGGTCGCGCGCGCTACTGGGCCGAGGAGGCATATACAGACCCAAACCCCAACACGCCGCCCAGGCTGCCAACGGCCCCCTTCCTCGAGCGCCCCCCCGAGGACACCCTCGTGACGCTGGGTTTTGTCAAGACCGCGACACACGACAAGTGGATCGCCAAGAAGCGATGGTACAATCTGCGCGCCGGCGCTCGCCGTGGCGCGGTCGCGCTGGGCGCGCGCGAGCTGGCCGCTGACCTCGTGGTGACCTACGGGGAGGGGGTGGCCACGAAATTGTGGCGAATCGACCTGAAAAAAGAGATCCAGGCAGTGACAGACGAGGACCTACGCGAGATGGATTATCCTGAGCCGGGCGGGCAGCGCTACATGTTGGTGCCGCTGGCGGAGATCGAGGAGGACGTGCAGCCGTGGCTCGCGCTGCTGACGACTGAGGTCTGCCGGGGCATCTGCCAAGACATCTGCGATGAGGAGGGTGCGCCCGTGTCAGTAAGTTGGGCGCGGCTGGTCAAAAGCCTGCAGACGTGAGATCATTTACGTCATGGAGCTCTCCATGACGCGTCGCGCGGGCACTACATGGCGCGATGCGGTGGTTTTCGCGTAAGCAAGGGATCGGGATGAGACGTTCGATGATTATGAGGCAGGTGGTGCTGTCGGCGCTAGCGCTGGGGTCGTCCCAGGCCGCGCCGCACCAGGGCGAAGCGCCCTGGGACCCGGGCCTTCGCCCTGGTACGCGTACACCCCGAGTGCTTCGATGTAGCCATCCAGGGTCTCGATGAGACCATGAACGGGATGCTGCGCAGCGCCGCGTTCTCTTCTCCCACAGCCAGCCACGCTGGCGTGACTTCGATACATATCAAGTATGGCTAAGCACAACTACAAACTCTCGACGGACAAACGTGGCGAACTGCTCCACGTCCGAGCTGTATCGAACCGTTTGCGAGACGAGTACGAAGAAACCGACCTGGGTAATATGGACGAGTCCTTTTCGGAGCTCGTTTACATCATCCTCTCGGTTCGTACGGCCGAGGTGTGTTACCAGAGGGCATATGCATCTTTATCCCAATATATCGACGGGAATTGGGACAAGCTCCTCGATTTGGGAGAAGACAAACTCGCGGAGTTGATCGCTGATGGTGGCTTGGCGGATAAGAAAGCCAGGCAAATTCTTCAAATCGCACGAAGCCTCGATAATGGAAGAGGAGCCATCTCGATGGCGTCGTACGAGCGTTTATCGACACAGGAACTCGTCGACAAGCTATGCGAATTCGAAGGGATCGGAGTCAAGGTCGCGAAGTGCATCACCATGTACGCGATGGACAGAGAATCCTTCCCGATCGATATCCATTGCGCCCGTGTGGGTTCCCGACTCGGGTGGTACGAGAAACGAACCCGCTATACGAGACGCTACGCTGATTTGATCGAAGCTGCGATCCCAGCGAGTAGGCGACATCGTCTCCACATCAACCTCATCCAACATGGACGAGAAGTATGTAACGCGAAAGAACCCGACTGCGAGCGTTGTTGCATCTCTTCCTACTGTTCATACAACAACGCTCGAGCATAGCTTCTCGTTTCTCTCCTTCGCCAGCCATCATCGACGTCCATTCAAATCAGCGATCACCGACTCGGGTGGTGCGTGAATCAGCCGGAAGGTCACGTTCATCGGGCCATTGCCGCTGACATCGACCACATCTACCGGCCCCATATACGTCGGAGATGAATAGGATTTGGATTGTACGAAAAGATGCAGGGTCACGCCGAGATCTGCATGATCGAGGATGCGACGCCCCGAGTCGTTGTCCTGGCGTTGTTTATTCTGGCTCTGCCAGTAGAAGCACCGGGAATCGTCTGGATCGAACGCGTTCTTGTATTGGTAACTCTGGAGCGCGGTGCTCGTGTCGAGCTTGGTGATCAAGGCAATGTGGTCAGAACTCGGGTCCTTTTCACTGAACGCGAGGACACCCTGATTATGGCGTGCCGGATCGTACTGGAGACCGAAGTGATTCAGGATCTCGGGTCTCGAATACTTACGGTGGATATCGAGTTCTGCGGGGGTGCGCAAAACACCCCCGTGGCGCGTTTTATAGTCTGATTCCAGAACGTACCGGAGTCGTTTTTCGACATGTTCGAGCATTGTTCGAGTGTCTGGAAATGCATCCAGGATCCCATCAGCCAGGCGCTGATCATCCAAACAACTTCCTAACTTTTTCCCGATCGTGCTCCGAGCCTTGGTCGTCGAGAGCTCTGCGAACTCCGCGTTCCAGCGAGGGAACCTCTCGAAGAAAGCGGCGTAGCCATCTTCGGGAGCTTCAGGAGAGTGACAATGCCCCCAAAAAAGCGCGTAGGCGTAAACGCGCTGCTGCTGCCAATCGAGCTCCGCTCGCCTCAACATCTCGTAGGCGAGGCTCTCCGTATCCAGCGCGTCCTCCCATGGTTCGGCATCCCCCATCTCTTTTCTGCAAGCGAGCCACGAACCGAAGGCTCCGCGAAACTCGCTCGGTGTCGGGATATTTTCTCGCCCGATGAGGTCGATAGGGAAGGGCGGCTCACCGATCTCTTCGCGCACATCCCTGTAAGCTTCCTTGCAACGATCTTTCTTGCGCCTGGTGTAGCGATTCACCTCGCGCAACACCTCGTGTGTCTTGTCATCGAGTATGATCTCGCAATGTTCCGGTGGTGTGATGTCGAACTCTTCGTGGGTCCGAGCGCCTCGAGGGGCTCCCTTGTCTGCGAGCGCTTCGAGAGAGAGCCACGCATTGCGATGGCGTCCCACGAAGTCGAGCACTGTCAAGACACTGCAATCGGGAGAGAGCCGTAACCCACGACCGAGTTGTTGGAGAAAAACGGTCGCGGATTGTGTCGGTCGCAGAAACAGAAGCGTGTTGATCGCTGGTAGGTCGACACCTTCATTGAGCAGATCGGAAACGAACAACCACTCCAGTTCATCTCTCGGATCCTGGAGTCTCTCGTAAACGTCGCGTCTTTGCTCGAGAGCATCCCCACCGGTGAGCGCGATCGCCTGTTCTCCTCTATCCAGGAAGCTCTCGGCCATGAAACGAGCGTGTTTGACGCCAGCGCAAAATCCTACGGCGACACGCTTGGGACCATCGAACCCCTTTTGGCAGGCATGACTGAGAATATGCTCGACGCGTTTTTCGAGCATCAGCGCATTCTCGACCTCGTCGGGGTCGAACCGACGCTGGCGCCAAAACGAAGCATTGTAATCCACCGTGTCATCAGAGATCCCGAAGTAGTGGAAGGGAACGAGCCATTCACGTCGGATCGCCTCGATCAAACGCACTTCGTAAGCCACGTTGTAGTCGCAGAGCTTGAGGATCTCGTGACCATCTTCGCGCTCTGGGGTGGCAGTGAGGCCCAGGAGGAAGCGAGGGCTCACGGAATCGAGCAATTTTCTGTAGGAGGGAGCGGCAGCGTGGTGAAACTCGTCGACCACCATGTAGTCGAAATGACGCTTCGCGAGGCGGTCGGAGTTGTTGGCAGAACGGACCGTCGCGAACACGAGATCCGCTCCATCGCTCTTCTCACTACCGCTCACTAAACCCGTCGAAAAGGTCGAAGGGAAAACCTTCGCGAAAGTTTCGCTCGCTTGTGCCAAATGCTCGAGGCGATGTGAAACGAAGAGCACGGACTTCGCATCTGCCTGGAGAGCATCGAAAGCCGCCAGAAAAGTCTTCCCGACACCTGTGGCCGCGATAGCGATCGCTCTCGTTTCTCCCGCGAGACGTAGACGCTTTAGCTGCGCCAGCGCCTCGCGTTGAGCTTCGTTCGGGGCGTAGCTCGTGCGTGATGGCGAACTCGGTGTTTGTGGGAGAGGTGCCGACACCGAGGCCATGAGCTTCGATCGTGCCTCCAAAAAAGCCATCGCATAGTGGTCGATAACCGAACCATCGAGAGGAAACGTATCGGGACGCTCCCAGAGGATATCGAAGGTCGACGAGACACGTGCGACGATTTCGGGGTCATCGTGGCGCAGGTTCGCCTCGACGTTCGAGGTCAACCCACCCTTGGAGAGGTTAGAAGAGCCCACCCAACACGATCCCCCAGAAGGTCCCTCGAACACGAGAAACTTGGGGTGAAAGCCGTCCGCCTTGTTTGGCCTGGCAAAATGCAACCTGGCCTCGACCCCCTCCAAATCGGCGAGCTGCCTCAGCGCTTCGGGCTGTGTATGGCTCATGTATGTGGAGGTCAGCACACGTGCGCTACCTCCTGCAGCCGTAAACCGGGCAAGATCGTCGATAATCAGTTGCAGCCCACTAAACCGGAGAAACGATACAGACAACAACATCGTGTCCGAGGTCTCCAAGTAGGTACGGATGACATCCAGCATACGTAGCTGGCCAGGGAGGTTGGTTGCCAAGCCTGGAACCATCGAGACTCCTTATCGTTCTATAACTCTGCGAAACGACTGCTCGAGGCCCCAGACAACACAGCGCTCACGAGCTCATCGATCAGAGTTTGGGAGAAAGTCTTGCTGACACTTTGACCTGAAAATAAGGCGAGATAATTTCCAGGGAGCGCGTCGTGAAGGTGGAGAGTCGCATGGTTCGAGCGGAGGGTTCGGGCCGCTCACATGATGCAGCTATGTCTGGCGCGTGACAGACGCAGAGCTACCTGGAATATGGCTCTCCACCTCGAAGGAGGACAAGGAGGGCTGCTTGATCATGCGCGTGGGCGATGTCTTCGTGCTCGATGTTCCGGAAAGACTCAGAGAGGACTCCGAACGCACACTCGAGGTCGCCTCGGAGGAGGCTTATAGAATCGCTCGAGGCGTCGGGAGAGTGCTGGTTGGCGCCTGCTCCGGCGTGATCCTGTATTTTCGTGAAAAGTGTCATTCGGGCTCGTGGCTGATCTCTTTCAAACTGGAAACCAAAACCCGTCTGAGAAAGAGGACGCTATCATGCGAAGCTATTCACTTGTTCTGTCACTCATGCTGCTCGTCGCGACGAGTTTCATCCACCTTCCAGCAGCGCGTGCGCAGTCTCCGATCCAAGAGCGCCACAAGCTCGAGAAGGAGAACGCCGAGCTAAAATCAAGGGTCGAGGCGCTCGAGAAAGAGAACGCCAACTTGCGGGCGAAGCTCGCCGCGTCAACGCCCCAGAACGGCACCCCTTCTGCCCCCACAAAGACCAGCGCGACCAGGAACACTGGTGCCAAAACGCAGAACGCGGACGTAGGGTTCGGTAAGACGCGGTGGGGGATGAGCCCGAAGGAGGTCAAGCAACACTACCCGAAGCTAAAGAAGGAGGGTGAATACTATGCTCAGGAGTACTCCATAAGCGACGTTGACGGGTTCCTCGCTTTCGACTTCCACGAAGATAAGCTCGTGCGCGTGTTCTTCATCAGCAACGAACGCTACACGAACGACAACGCGCACCTCTCGGATTTCGATACACTCGCGGGTCTGCTCGAGAAAAAATACGGGGCGCCAGGGATCGATAACATCATCTGGGACAACGACCTCTACCGCGATGACCCCTCCTCGTATGGAATGGCTGTCTCGGTCGGGCATCTCAAGATCAACAAGGGCTGGGATCAGGGGAATACCCGTGTCGGGCTGATGCTCTCGGGGCAAAACTTCAAGGTCAGCCTTTCCCTCGTTTACATGGACCTCGAGGGCATCAAGAAGCAGGACGCCGCAGAAGAGGATGCGATCCTCGACGAGCTGTGAGGCAGATACAGGATCTTCGGATGCAAACGGCACCCTGGGAGGTCTTGTCAGGCAGGGCCTCGAAGAGGCATTCGACGGTTTGTTGCATGATGCAATCGAGGACATGTCCTGGTGCTCGTCGGATCCGCTTTG